>ERZ724508.31-NODE-31-length-92990-cov-7.277818_pt1 | contig 92990 bp, 135 predicted proteins | sample MGYA00376041_ERZ724508 | MGnify/ENA primary metagenome ERZ724508 (study PRJEB28724, sample SAMN07190887) | wastewater metagenome | isolation source: effluent of sewage treatment plant in Hong Hong | place: USA: Christiansburg, Virginia | collected 2016-03-01 ...
TGGTATATCAGCTTCCAACGGTTAGTCTTGCAGTTTAGGTCGAGCAGGCGTTTGGGAAGCACCAGCGACAGCATCCCAACCGCCATTTGGTTCAGCATGTCTGTCAGCCATTCAGCCCGCTAGCTACAAGCTGGACTCATGTTGACCTCTAAATAGAAAGCTATGTACCGAGCAGTAGGGGTTGGCAGCTGTTAGTCAGCAGGAAGTCGTAACCGTAAAGCTCGAAACAGCTTGGACTGGGTTTGATGATACCTTGATAGCTGCGAAGCGATTTAATGACTGCTACCTTGATGGCCGGTAGGATATCCTTGTCGAATTCCACATTCGAGACGGTTCTAAGGAGGGACTTGAAGTCACTGCTGCTGAGAACTGAGTCCTTGGGCTGGTTGAAGTGAGACTTGTTGCGTGAGTAATTGGTCAGATGCCTGTAAGGATTCTTGATGTCGCTCGTATCGTAGTCATCCGCGCATATTCTTAAGTAGAAGTCACTGTAGAGGTAGACCTGCAGTGGGTTGAAGCTTTTGACGAGAACCCACTGTCGGATATCGAATTTCCTGTTCTGGAGGATTCGCAGCTGCGGGTCGGCTATACTTTTGAACAGCAGACAGTTCTCGACATACTTTTGCACAATCTTGTATTCGTTACCCTTTACGATGATGGATGTAGTCTTGTCCTACAGTGATATCCCAGCACCTTTGGAACTTGCAGCTGCCTTGACTATCCACACGTTCTGCTAGCCGTCGGAGGTGTAGTAGGGGAGCTCCGTCTCGAAGTACGCAGCATACTCGAACAGTAACTGAACCAGGGCATGACTGGGTGTTCCGAAGGGACACACTGCATTGTACCTGCGGAAGTCTGAACTAAACACGACCTTCTTCTGGTTAGACTGAGGAGATTTGTCGGGGCTGGAGCCGCAGAATTCTAATTACGATTTTTTAATGGTGCTGTACACTTCGTATGGAGGTTGGATACGACTGAACCCCACTAGCTTATCGATAGTCTTCTTCTCGATAGTGTAGATTTCAGGTTGCTGCAGTCTCAGGCACTTCCAATTTTCAAGGTACATACACAGCTGCACCAGAATGGGAATGTTTGCTTGGAAGTTCTCATCGAAGGTCTAGGCGTTGAAATCACCCTCACAAAGAACCTGCTGTAGTCTTCGAGTAGGCTCCTCGATCTTGTGCGCTTCCTTGGAGTGGAAGTAGCGGATGTGCTTCTTCAATAGGCATAGCACAGCAGTGCGTTCGTACTCCTGCATGAATTCCTCCTGCTCATTCTGAATGTCAAATGATCGTGGGTAGAGATGCGAGACCACAGGTCTGTTCTGGCGGTAGAAATGAGTATGCAGGCCTGTCTTGGATGTAAGTTTGAACCCGTTAGCGAAGTGATTGAAGAACTGTCTTCCAGTAAAGAACCCAGCATAGCTGTCAGGAGCATCGTTGATGGTCCATTTCAAATGGTAGGCCTGCGATTCCATCAACGTATTCTCAACCCAGCCCATCTTCAGCAACAACCGTCGAACGTACTCATCGTGGGACTTGAAGATGAAGAGTTTCACACCGGCAGGGTAGTTCATCTTCATCGCGAACTGGTCAATAAAAGTGTCGAAGTCTTGGTTCTCGGGACGGCGTTTCAGAATGGCTTCTATTTTGAGTTGACGCGAGCGGTCAGTGTCCTTCTGCCTCTCAGGAGAACTGTCATTGGAGAGTTCATGGTGCTTCTGGCGCTCCTGAGGAGATCTCTACCGGCTTGCATCGTTTCTTCTGCTGGACTTGCCGGGTATGTAGTGTTTGGATCCGTGCATCTGGCTAACATTCTGGCTGTCTTCGAGCTTGCGAGTGAGATCGCCGGCAGTGTTATCCACCATTTCGGTGATCTTCCTTTGGCGGAGCTCGATTTAGATATCGGATCGCTTCCGAGCTGCAGTGTTGATGTTGCGATTATCGTTGAGCTTGCGATTTTTGTAGATGGCATGCAATTTGTCCTTTTTCTCGGCTTCACCAGCCGTTAGTTTATCAAGCTTCACTTGACTGCTGCGCTGCTCCCTCTGCTGGCTCTGCTTGCACATTATGAAGGGAATGATCATGTTGAATGGTGCAGTTGGTTTGTTGTAGACAGCTGCATCGCTTACCCCACGCTACCGCTTGGGCATTGTCTTCACCGACTTGATGATTTGCTCGAAACTATTAAACGACCTGTTAACCAGCCTGTTGTTCACGTAGATGTTCATTATGTCGGATTTCTGAGGTTGTACCGCTATGGTCTTGTTAATGTGGTTGTCAGTCGAAAACTATTCGTGGAAAGTGCCGCGCGTTTCCTCTTCTGGCTTCTTTGCAGGTGTGGCTAACAACATTTGTTGCTCACGTTGCAACCTCAGCATGTTCAGTCGAAACCGTCTCTGTTGCTCCATGATAGCACTATTGTGCTATCTGAAGTAGTCGTCTTCGACTTTCTGCCTCTCCATCAGTAATAAGGTTTATTGCACGGTAGTAGATCATATATCGAGGAATGACCCATTGATGTGACAGAACAAGCCAAACATACCAATCGTTAAGTTACACTCCAAAGCGCTCGTCCTGCTAATTATAACACATCTGCCGAACTTCGTGTGCATGGAAACCAGTGGTAGCAGCTTAAACGATCTCATCGAGCACTATAAGAGAGAACGGAAGTACGGCGTGGAGCCTGAGACGCAACTCGTTGAGAAATTTCTTGTGGAGAATGCAAACAAATATGAATTTCCAGAGGCCACTCGGGAGCTTTTGGACCTTCTACTACCAATTCAGGCCTTCCCACCTTTGAAGCCCCTCCAATTAATCAGAGTGCTCACCCGCAGCAAGAAGCTCGCAGAACGTCTGCCGAAAAGGTTTTTGGAATATCTCAACGAGCATCTACCGGAGCTGCTAAATGTGCCGGGAGTGTTGCTGGAGGCTCTCACACTCCACCTGAGATTCATCGAGCTGGATCACAACCTGCTGACAGACCCTATGTTCAGTCGAGTGCTCGATGTGCTAGCTGCAGCAACCAACTCAGAGGTGATAAAGATGGTGATAGAAATCACGAAAGAGATGGTCGGCTTTAAGCGAACCAAGGTCCTAGAGGAAATTTGGTATGTGGGAAGAATGCTGTTCGCCCTCGACCGCCTCGACGGTGTGGTAAAGGTAAAGCTCGTGAATCTCTTAACGATGTTGCTGGGATGCGAAAACTTCAGCGAGAACTTCCGAAGGATACACGGGGTGAGTACTCTCATCGCCGAACTTAAGCGCAACCAGGCCAACCTGATGATGAAGATTGCGTTGCTAAACTGCATTCAAAAGCTGCTGGCTAAGGCCGAGTGTGTCTACGACTTCAAAGTGCAGGGGGTTCTATCAGTGCTGGAAGCAATGCTAAGCACCTCTGGCAACTTTATCGAAGTGAGCCTGATCATCGATATCAGCAGCCTGCTGGTGTTCGATGACGATCTCAACCTCAAGTTTGTGGATACAGGATTGGGGCATGTTATCCGATTGTTGGTGAGGACGCATCCCAGCAACCACCACCTGCTCAAGTTTGAAGACGTCTAAGAGGAGCACTAAAAGCAAGCAGTCAGAGAACTCGAGTTGCTGCTGCTTCGACTGCTCAGGTTCATATTCTCCATTGAAAAGAACCGTAAGATATTTAAGAGCATATTCCCTCCAGCATTGCTTGGTCCCTTCATCGACATTGGAAACTTCGTGAAGCAACTGAGCAGGTACAAGCAACTTGCATCGGTCTACGATTCGCTTGAAGGTGATCAGGTAGTGCTCATCCTCGACGAGTACGAGAAGATTGAGAAGCAGTAGATCGATCGTAGGGAAAAGAAGATGGATATGCTTGGCAGTTACACTCTTCTCGAAAGTGTTGGTAAGGGAGCCTTTGGGACAGTGTTCCTCGCAAGGAAGGGCGAGAACAGGTACGCCCTGAAGCGAATAGCTCTTTAAAACAATGCTGAATAGTCAATGCGACTTGAAGAGCATTTCAAGTAGGTTAAGATCTACAAAGAGCTTCGGCATCCCAATATCGTCAACTACTACGAGTCGTTCATTGATCGAGGTTATCTGTGCATAGTCATGGAGTTCATCGAAGGCTTCAACCTTTCCGAGCTTCTTCGCATCCAGACTGAAAAGGGGGTGCCCTTTGAGTAGAGACAGGTGTGGAAGATAGTAGTCAGTTTGCTATCTGTGCTCAAGTATCTCCACGTGGACAAAGCAGTCATTCATCGGGACTTGAACCCAGCCAACATTATGGTGGACAACAACTTCAACCTTAAACTCGCAGATTTTGGACTGGCCAAAGCAATTACGCAGCAACAGCAGATGACCAATTCATTTGTTGGGACCCTTGTGTACTCCTGCCCAGAAATTGTTTCCAACAGAGCTTATTCCGAAAAAGCCGATATCTGGAGCTTTGGGTGTGTGGTATACGAACTGATGAAGCTCAAGCCCCCTTTCGCAGGCACCAACCCACTCATTCTGGCCAAGAACATTGTAGATACGGACTATGAAGCTATACCAACTAATTCCTACAGCGAGACCCTCCGCAACATAGTCAAACTAGCTCTACACAAAGACCAAGAGAAGAGACCAGGAGTGGTCTAGCTCCTTCGTTTAGCAGTCGAGCAAATAGTCAGCTACGCAGACCAGCTGAAATAGAAATAGGTGAGTCTCAACGAATAGATAGTGTACCTCACGAAGAAACTCAATCAGCGCCGTCCCAACAACATGGACGAAACCATGCGGCAAACCCAGTTGGTGAAGATCGACACGGAGAGCCTCCACAAGATCGGTGAGGATCCCCTTGCCCGTTTCCTGGACATGATAAAGAAGATCAGCTACATCGCGAACAGCCAGACAGCACTGAAGAGTAACTTCAAGAAGTTCCTGGTGGACCTGTTCTATAACAAGGTGATCATGGGCCAGGACTACAAACCTGCGTAGCTAAAGAACGAGCTGAACAGCCTGATCAACCTCAGCAAGTAGGAGGTGTAGGTTTTCAACATGAAGTTCGAGGTGAAGAAGGATGTAAAGCGCAACATCACCTACGAAATGCTGTACTTCTACATCGAGGAGCTGTATGAACTGCTGCGCAAGACTTGACTTCATTATTCCATGCTTTAAAGTTTGAAGGGTTGCGTCACGCAGAGCTAGTTCGATGTGGCGGTGGTCGGAGCCGGAATCAATGGGTTATGCACGGCATACCGGCTGAGCAGCCAGTCCAACCTCAAGATACTCCTGCTCGAGCAGTACGACTTGGCACACTCCTTTGGGAGTTCGCACAGTAAGATTCGCATCACTCGAGCAGCCTATCCCGATCCGCTGTATGTGCAGATGGCCCAGGAAAGTAGAAACGTTGAGTGGCCGCAGTTGGAGAAGGACTTCGGCGAGAAGTTAGTGCTCGCCAACAATTTCCTTGCATTTGGGCATGACGACATCTACCTCACCTACCGAAACCGGGTCCAACTGATGAACCTCCCAACCCTAACGATAACCTCGGGAGTGGAGTCGCAGAAACTCTGTCCAGCATTGAAGCTTGACCAGTTTAAGGACGTAGTGATGGATACCAATGCGGGAATTATCCTAGCCGAGAAGACAGTGTCTCTGCTGATACAGGACCTGAAATTAAAGAAAAACGTGACGATCATGCAGCAGACGAAGGTGGAAAAGGTCATTCCAGGAGACAATGAGGTGGTGTTAGTTACAAACAAAAAGGAGTACAAAGTTGGTAAGGTCGTGTTGACGATCGGTCGGTGGGCTTCCGACCTGATTCCAGATATCAAATCACTTGTGCATGTCAATAAGCAGTTTGTCCTGTACTTGAAACTCAAAACTGACAAGGGAAACACAGAAATCGGCAAGTATTACAGCTGGATGGGTTCTCATAACGGAGAGGAGTACTACTCCCTCCCAAGTTATGCTACCGATTGGATCAAGGTGGCCCAGCATGACAATGTCATTGGTAAGCCCAAACTGACGCCCGAAAAGCAAACTGAGAAGGTGGTCAATTACATTAAAACCGTCCTCGGATATGAAATTGAGGGTATACAGCGAACCGAGGAATGCTATTACACCAGCACACCGAACGAAGAATTCATCATCGACTTCCTTGATGAAAAAAAGCGGATTCTAGCCAGCAGTACATGCAGTGGCCATGCATTCAAGTTTGGCCCCTTAGTTGGTCGGATTCTGAGCGACCTCATCCAAACTGGGACGACATCCGTTCAACTGTTCCGCGACAACAAATTCAGGTTCTGCATCAACTACCATATGGGAGTCAACCTGCGACCGTGATTTGATAAATGCACGTGCACAGTCAACTCATAGTATTGCCAGGAACTCCTCCACCATTTTCTCGAGCACATCGATGTGGTCCACAAGGCGCAGGTCATGCACCACCATGTAGACTTCAGTATGAAGAAGGACCTCCGGAACTTCCTCGATTATCCTCTAAATCTGTTCCTTCATGCTTGCAATTTATTCGGGTGTGCGATCCTTGCGGTACCACTTATTCTTCATATCGTCCTCCATCTCGGCGATTTCCATCTGCTACTACTGACTTTCAAAAAGACTGAGCAAGAAGTAGCTGAACAGCGTCACCAGGTCATTGAGGTTCATACGTTCGTTGTGCTTCGTTAGGAAGCTTGCTTTAAGGTTGTAAATGTCGAGTGCTTTGGAGACCTACCAACTTCCATCCGGCTTTTGCTGTTACTCCAAATCCTCCATCATCTTTTTGACCTTGAATTTTTGGAATTTGGTGAGAACAGCACTCGTACTAAATCCGCCAATAAGACCTCCGATCATTCCTCCGATGAAGCCTCCGAGCACTGGAATAGGAATTAAGATTTGACCTGCAACGGCTCCTCCGATGCTCGTTCCTACAGTAACGGTCATCGATAGACTAATTCCTATGATCTTTTCGAGTTTCTTAATCGTTTGGATGTCTGCATTCCTCAGAACATCTGCTGCTTGGTAGCCCAGACCGCCTATTAGGATGAGCTTGCCTAATATGGGTATGGAGGTGAGGATGATCGTCATCGAACCTGATACAGCACATGCCAAAAAGAACTCCTTCAGAAACTTTGTTGGGCGGTCGGGCATATTTGCCAAAAGGTATCCAAGACTGGACCCGATGTTCGTAAGGGAGTTTGTGATGAAGGTTGAACTAGCACTTTCAAAGGACCCTTTCAGTTCAATGTTGATGTTTTTCTGCTGAAAGTTGAACTCAAACTTCTCCCAGCCCTTTACGTACCGGCTGTGCGTTAAGAGGATGCGATCGTGGAGTTCCCGAATGATATAGGCTGGGGCAGTAGTGTTGAGTGCATTACTTACGTATATACCCCTTAACTTGTGATCAGACTGGAAGCATGAGTTGATCGTCAGCTATTCATAGGGTCTCCCAAATATTTGATAAAGCCGTTCCTGTGCCGAGGCTTTGTCGAACTTATTGTAGACTATCTTATCGAATTCGATCCACTCCTTTTCAGTGATCTCCTTCCACTCAAACACCTCCATCCGTTCGATGAGAAATTTAACAAGCGGGGCACTTTCCTTCATCAATCTAAGTCGACTGCCTCCTAAATTCCTGCGAATCTTCTTCTCACAGTCGCTAGAAAGCTAGCGGATGAGATAGAGCACCATCATTCGATTGAGCATCGTGCTGTTGAGGTTGACCTTGCTAAAGCGGTCGACCGACTTTTGGATGTCTTTGACCGATTTGGCCCAAAATTCCACGATTGAGCGGCTATACTCGAAGAAAATGCGCTTGAGTTCGATGTCTGTCACTTAGCCAAGACACTCCACCAGTCTATCCTTTAGAATCGGGTAGAACCGTAGAAATTGTACCCCATTGTCATCGATGTCCACTTCCTGCAATCGTTCTGTTAGTTCCTCCACAAGAAACTTGCCCATGATCGTCGGGAGCTCGATCTCGAACTTAGCGATGAAATCTTGGTGCCCAAGCCGAGTTTCGAACTGGCCAAGTACTGACGCATAGTTTGACGTCTCCATAAATACTAAATTAATGAATGGCATTGATCAGGTCACTCCACTAGCAAAAACCCATAAAACTCGAGAAGATCGTTGAGCCTGTCGCTCCCTGCGCGATGCCAGATCGACACCACCAGCAAAGATGAGTTAAGGGTGATTTAGACGAGAAACATCTGTCTGGTGCCTCGAAAGCTGATTGAATGCGCAATCGAACATTCGCTTTACTTGCGAAAATGGTAGAGCTCAGGGTCAGCGAGCAATTGTTACCAGATGGATCTATCGTAATGCCTTATTCGCAACTGAAAGCACTGCGTGATATCCTTCACTGCTTCGAACTTTCGAGGATGATGCAAACAGCCTAACCGCTTCTCGAATAGATAGCTAAGTGGGAGTGGAACTGGAACCGATACAGTGGCTTGAGTTAACTTATTAGTGATGTCGCAGTTTTCCAGAAACTTTCTACTTGTGAACCTGCTCCAAGGGATATGGATATGGTCAGACTCTAAAGTCCCCACCCTCAGCACGTAGTCGTGACTGCCTGAGAGTTGTAGAGAAATTCCTTGTTCTGTTCGTGTAAGGTCTACCCGTATGTTGCTGTCGCGAAATATAACAGAACTGCATGCAGGTGCCAACATACTGCATTGCTTGAAGACTACGAAGTTTGGTTCACTGTTGTAGTTTCGTGCTTCATCAATCAAATGGTGCTGAAGTTTTGTGGAAACGTTGGCAGAAGCAGGTGCTGGCTCGTAAGGTTGCTAGGGTGCTGATGGGTTTGTGTATCTTGGAGTCTTTCCCGTCACTATTTCAACTCTTGCTTGCTGCTAGGCTAGTGCCTCTCTGGTTGATGCGAGTTATGCAAACATCAATTGGTGCTCCTCAAAAGCTTCTCTTTCTTTCGTTGATACTAAGTTGTTTGTTCTGCTTGCTTGCAGTGCTCTACTTTCTGATAGATACTCGCCGAATTTCTTCAATCGCTCCTCCAATGAAGCATGGTGTCTCGCCAACTTATCAATATTTGATTGGATCGTCAGCAGCTCGGCATTGTTGGGTTAAGTGCTGAACCTGATAGACTGCATAACCTTATTAGCTTACCTGAATTTCCTTTTCCAAGTGAACATCAGAATCCTCTTCGGAATGATCCCCGGGAACGCTTGCCTGTATCACCGACAACGATCGATCAGGCTGCGATTGGTAAGTATCAAAGCTGTAGAACTCATCGAGCGACTCGAACTCCCCGTCAGCCATAATAATAATAAAATGTCGTTGAGTCCCCAGAAACTGCGGATAGCACTGGAAGCCGAAATCGACAAGCGCATAGACCCCGAGTCGCCCACCAAGTATGACATCAACTTCTACGTTCGCAAGATTAACCGGCTTTAAAATGACCTGTCTTTGCTCCAGGATGAGCTGAGTAGTGCCAGGGTGCGACTGCGAAAGGCTGAGGACTTCGAGATAAAGTACGATTTGGTGCTCAAGCAAAACAATAATCTGTTGGCCTAGAATGACCGACTCGCGAAAGACCTCCAGCTGATGAGGGTGGAATTTGAACGTAACCGCCTTCGATCTGAGGAGGACCATGCCCGTAAGCAGGATATCTCACGCGAAAAGGAAGACTTACTCCTACAGATTGAAAATTGGAAGAAACGCTATCACGAATCAGAGGAGTTACGACTTACCGAAACCTCTCAATAGATGGGACGAGTCGAAAGCATGAGCAAACGCGATCTGGATACTTACAGGAAGGATGCTACCGATAGGATGGATCGGTACGAGCAAGAGATCCGTCAATTGCGCAGGCAGATCGAGGAGAAAGATACTGTATAAAAAGTGGTCGGTATGAAGGTTGATAGAATACGCAAGGAAAAGGACTAGGAGATCGGTAGGCTAAACAACCTTATCGAAAGGCAACGCTTTGATGCCGAAGCTTTGATCGCCGAGAAGAATGAGTAAGTCTAGAAATTGCAGGAGAAATTTGAGAAGATGTTCGACTTAGAGTTGGACAACATTAAGGTGAACCTTGAGAACCAAGACGAATTGTTCGGAATCGAAATCTCAGGTTTGAAGGAGATGCTGCATCTCAAGAACGAAGAGATCAGTAAACTACTCACAGCCTTAAAGAGTCAAGCAGAAGGTTATGAACGATAGAAGCAACAACTGAAGGACGAAATCGGCGAGCTACGGGACAGAATCTACAAAGATTAGCGTTAGAATGAAATCGAGATCTACAACATCAAGGAACGGCTCACGAAGATTCATTCTTTAGATATTGAAGCAGTCGAAGAGAAGTTTAAAGGGCTTGTGGCCGGACTCCGACAAGAAAAGCTAGAGTTGGAGAGATTGCTCAGAGCAAAGGAGGAGCAGCTGCAGTTAGACCTCAAGGAGTTGGAGAGGATGAAGGGAGAGATGCACGATAAAATTCGCGAGAGGGATCACAAAATTCGCGAATTAATGGAGAGATTAAGAGACACAGGAGCAATGAACTCTAACGAAATGAAAGTACTTCACGAGTCCTTCCACAAAATCGAGTCAGAAAAGGAGGCAATGGTATCAGGCTACCAATAAAATATTGGGTTCCTCGACCAACAGTTGAAGAAGATGACTGCGAGCCTTGAGCTGAAGCAAGCAGAAATCAGAACATTGCAGGATGAGCTTGACTACGTTAAACGAACATCACAGGAAGACATCCGTTAACTGGAGAACAAGTGGAAGAATGAACGTCGGGAGAGATAGGCCGATCGCGAGCGTGATAAAATCGAGTTTGACAAAGAGGAGGATCAGTGGCGTGCAAAATAGAAGGACTGGAGGGCAAGGTAGCGCCATCTGGAAAGATAGCGTGAGAAAGAAGAACGATAGAAGAAAAGACTGGGCTTCGTAGTGGAAGAATTCGAGAAGGACAATGCCCGGCTTAACGGCTACATCAAGCAGCTGGACGACGCTTTGAAGCGCGAGTTAAAGAAGAACCAGCTGTCTACTTTGGACGCGGGAGGAATTCGTCGCTAGATGGTCAATGAGCTTGAAAAGCAGAAGAATGAGTTGGAGGCAATAAAAAAATCCTAGGTGGACCAGGTCATCAAGAAGTTCTAGATCTAACTAAGCCGTCTCACTAACTAAAACCAACGCCTCCAAACCGAGTTGCTGAACCGCAACATAGAAAAGGAAAACCTCGATTCGGAAGTGAAGAAGCTAGAAGGACTGAGCAAGACTCATGAGAAGGTGGCCAAATAGAAGCGAATTGAATTCGAGAAGAAGATGGCGACACTGAACAGCGAGATCTACCTCACCCAGAACCTCTATCAAAACTTTATCGAGGCCAAGAGTCGGGTCAAACGCGAGGGCTGATAGTGATTCCATAAGTAAATCCTAGTGAAGCCAATTAACGCAATTTTATCTCAAGGTTGATACCCCAAGCAGGAAACTTTTCGGTGGTGAGTTGTTGCATAGTATCTATGGACTAGAGCGCTGGCTGGCTTCAGTTTCAGAAGAATGCCTATAATAGTTGCTATTTCGCGTGACGCTGATGAATGCAGCTCTGTACAGCCTCTTAAAATTGCGTGAGCAGCCAACGCCACTTCCAAAACAGGAAGATGGACTGATGCTGGAGACCCTAGTGACACGACTCCACTAAATAATGCACACCCTGATCTAATAAAAGGAGCAGTATGAACTGTAGGTTCAGTTGAAGATGGCCCAACTGCACCAGCATTACGCCAGTATCCTACACGAGAAAGAGTAGCTGATTGCCTCGTTGCATATCCGTCTGCGAGATCTAGAGCAACAGGGTCTGAAGCTAGAGTGCCAACTACGGCATGATGTTTAGTAGAAGGAGGAAGCAGTGCAGCTACTCAAGAACATCTTGAAAAAGAAGATCATTAATGAGGTCATAACAGGCCGCTACACAGCACGCAACGACGACCGTAAGAAGAGTTGTAGTAAGGAGGCATTTCGGGAACGAGGAAAACTGAACTCGGAGTGTTAACCGACAGACTTCATCGAGACCAGCGAGTCGCAGGAAAGCTCGTTATCCCAACGGAACGGACTGAGACTCAGATCCTCCGCAAAGACTACCAGTAGCAGTCCAGCTTGCGAGCCGTCACCGACCGGCAAGGGAAGGTTCGTTCGGCCATTCGAAGCACTGACAAGAGTGCGTCACTGAACCGCATCTGAACTTTTTTGCTTATATTTAACTTCCAACCACCATGCAAATGGCCAAGCGATTCACCCTCGAGAATATGTAGACCTACTTCCACAACTATGTGCCCTGTGATCGGCATCGCGAGCAACCCATTACTAACTTCTGCACGGAAGGCAGTTGCTTCCGGGTCATGTGTCCAGAATGTGTTTAGCAGCATTCGAAGCAGTTCGACAGCCACTATGTACTGCAGATTGTGAAGTAGGTGGAATCTATAAAGAGTTGCATCAGTCGTTCCAGTAACAAGATCAACAAGGCGGTGAGCAGTCTCCAAGCTGATGCAATATTTCCGGCAGGGGTGAATACACCAGAGGAATACACCCAAAAGATCCTGAGCAACTTGCGTACACTCCGCAAAGAGATCATTGATGAAGTGAACAGCTGTTTCGAGGAAAACGAGAGGATCGTCGAGAATGAGATCCGTACCCGTTGGAAGCAGTATCAGTCGGTGGCTCAGAACAATAGCAAACTCGAGCAGGCAATGCAGGAGCTACAGGTACTGCATGACAACCTCTTCCTTACAACTACAACAGTGTAAGCTATCAAGAAGATAAGCCTTATCGATTTCAAGTCCCTCTGCGATCACTTCCGGATGCAGAGCCAGAGAGCTAAGGCAACCGGTAACCTTGAGTTGAGTGTCACGGTAGACGAAGACAAGCGAAAGGATATTAGGAGGCTACTATTTAGTCTGCTGGAGATCGGGAAGAAGCATACACCTCCCCACGTAGAGCACCAGCATTCAGCCAAAAAGGCTTCTGCTGCTGTAGATAAATCTGTTAGGGTTGTATAGTACGAACCAGCTGCCGATAAGAAACTCGTGATTAATTCATTGGCCAGCAAATCTCTGTATCCGGCTCAATAAACGTCCCCAATAAAGGCAGACAAGGGAGTCTTGGAAATCACCCAACCAAATAGTGTCTCAACGCGTCCATACCTCCACTTCTTCCAAACCAATAGCTCAAATCTCCACCTCCTCTCATTAGACCAACTTTAAAAGTAATTGGTAGACTGGCGAACAATCTAACTGAATATTGACTTTGACATACCGGCTTTCCATAAGAGTGTTATGCTGCGCAGTGGCACCATAGTGCTCATTGGTGGAAGCTGGCCAGATCGTAAGCTATCTAAGATCTTCCAGTACGACCCCTCAGGAGAGAAATTACGAGAGGTTTAAAATATGACTATCCCACGTTCAAGTCACACCGTAGCAACTATCGGCGAACGAGTATACATCGTGGGAGGATATACCAACGGTGGAGCCGCAACGAACAAGTGTGAGATGTTTGACGCTTTAACACTCAAAGTATCAAAACTGGCTGACAGTGCGTATGCAACTACCAACTCTTGCCTCACTGCAATCAACGGTCGCTCGCTCGTTCGAATTGGAGGGCAACTGCCCGACCAAACCAACTGCCACAACATTGAAGTATACGACTGCGAGCGCAACAGTTGGTCGACCATCGACCCAAATGTTGACGACGTTCAAGGGGAATTTTCTTTGCTGAGTAACAGCGGGTCCATCCAGCTCAACGAACACCAAATCTTTGTCTTCGGCGGTTACAACGAGTAGATCGATAACGAAGTCTCGGAGATGAGCTTTATCTTTGACTGTAATACCACTCTAATGTAGGGAGCGAGTCGGATTACCGTATCCGAGAGATTAACCTCAAGCCGCTACCTCTTGCAGAGGGCTTCTGGAGCAGCCAACCACTCCTTTACAACAAAAAGCTATATTGCCTCCAGAATGTCCCGGATCCGGACTCCAACAACTGCTTAGAGGATCGCAGGAATGTTTTGGTATTCAACGGTCGCATTTGGCGAGTATTCGATTCCTGACGAACCCTTCAATTTTAAGCCGATTGTTACCACCGATGTTATAATATCTTAGATAATTTCCGATGAAGTCAGTGGGACTATTCATCGTTTTGTTGGCAGTCTGCTCCAGCAAGCTTGTCTTCGAAGACAACTTTACCACGTTCAATATGAACACCTGGCGTCATGACATCACGTTGGCTGGTGGAGGTAACTGGGAGTTCCAGCTGTACGACAATAACCGATCGACCACATTCGTGACCAACAATACGCTGCACATCCGACCTCTGCTCACCAGCAACAAGATCGGAGAGCAAGCTGTAAGGGCCGGCTACACCTATGATGTGTGGGGTGGCGCTCCTGCTGACTATTGCACCCAAAATAATTTTTATGGGTGTTCCAGAACTTCTGATGGTAACCACTACATCAACCCAATCATGAGCGGCAAGGTCACAACTGTCAATTCCTTCAAGCTCAAGTACGGTAGAGTTGAGGTAAAAGCCAAGTTGCCAAAGGGTGATTGGCTTTGGCCAGCCATCTGGATGTTGCCAGTACACAACGAATATGGAGAGTGGCCAGCCAGCGGAGAAATTGACATCATGGAAAGCCGAGGCAACGTGGGCTATCCCCAGGCATTCGGAGGAGGACCCGAAACAATTGGTTCTACTCTTCATTGGGGTAGTGACTACTTTACTAACCAATATGTCAAGACCCACAAGGAGTACTCTCTTCCCGGCGGAAAATCCTTCGCTGACGATTTCCACACCTTTGGGTTGTACTGGGACAACAAAACTCTGTACACATATGTGGACAATGACACCAACAGGGTGTTGGTCGTTGACCACTCCAATACCAGTTACTGGGAACGATCGGGAATCACTGATCGCGAGAATCCTTGGCAGTATTCAAAGAACAAAAATGCCCCCTTCGACACCGAGTTCTACTTGATTCTCAATCTCGCAGTGGGTGGAACTGCAGGCTACTTTAAGGACGGTGTTGCCGGCAAGCCTTGGTCGGACACCTCTCAGCGCGCTTCATCGGAATTCTATGATAATAAGGGACAGTGGTACAATGGCTGGAACGCTAACGACTCTATCTTCAGGATTAGCAGCGTCAAGGTATGGGATCTGCTGGGCGAGGAGCTTGAACCAGTCACCATCTGATTATCGAAACAGATTATAGCGATCGATTAGTTAATTTACTCATTCAATTGGTACAAAAGGATGCAATGCGTAGCGGTATTTCTGTTTGGATTGAGCCTGGTCCAAGCGGTAGAACAACTGAAGGTTAGTTCCGAACCACCCAACAGTTGGGATTGGCGAACAGTCGCCCAATAAAATACATTGACATCTGTCAAGGACCAAAGTCTCTGCAATTCGGGTTGGGCACACGCCGCGGTAGCTGCCTACGAGCAATACATAAAACGCATAAACGGATCCGATTATGATCTGTCTGAATAGTACCTAATCCAATGTAGTGGGCTCAGTAATTGCACATAAGAATCGATAAACTTGAGGAGGATTATGGAGTTTCTCATTGAAAATGGGTTGCCCACAGAGCAAAACTTGCCGTACAGCTCTGGAGCGTTGACATTAGGTAAAGCTCAGCTTGAGGATCCATGTGGAAAACCAAAAATTAAGGTCGCCTCGACAATCAAAAGCCATGGAAGTGTTGGACTTACTTGGGCAGGATTACGTGGTGACTTAGTGAAAGGTGCCTCTGTTTGCACTTTCAACTCGACTGAAAGGTTTAAGCAATATGTTGGTGGAGTATACAGCTGCACCGATGATGACGCACCGCTGGATATTCGAGAGACCAATCATGCAGTGCTGGCAGTAGGCTATACCTCCAGTAATAACATCATCATAAAGAATAGTTTTGGCGATAATTGGGGTGAGAAAGGATATGCCAACATTGACTATAAGAACGATTGCGGGCTCCGATTGATGTGCTATCAGTTATCCGCAGAGAGACTCCTGATAGTGACAATCCTACTGATCCTCAGTGTAGTATGATGAGGCTGATCATTGTAAATTCCATATTGTTTTACAAAAATGCTGTCGTCGCTAAAGCTCACAACCAACACCGTCATCGGCAAGGAGTAACTCAAGAAGCTGAACATAATTCTGCAGTCACTAGTCGACAACAACGATTCGTTCGAATTCCGCCAACCAGTGGACTGGAAAGGTACGCGCGCACAACCATTCAGGAATGGGTTTGACGGATTACCCTCTGATTGTGAAGAACCCGATGGATCTGGGCTCAGTGAAGAAGAAGCTGGTGAACAGTAAGTACCAGTTCGTCGAGGAGGCCCTTGATGACATCCAATTGGTTTGGGACAACTGCAAAAGCTACAATCAGGCAGGCAGCTGGATTCATACCATCGCTGATAAGCTGGACAAGATGTGCAAGAAGATGATCAAGAACTACCTACCGAACATCCAGTTGCCGCTGCCTGGAAGTATATCGTAGAGCATACAGAAACAACAGTCCAGGGTGGCCGGCCTGAGACCATGCAGCCAATTGAAGCTCTCGAGGAACCGGTGGAAACCGATGAAGTCACTTACCAGGAAAAGCTCCGGTTCAGTCAGCGTATCAAGAACCTCTCCCAATAGGAACTCGGGTCAGTGGTGGACATGATTCGCAGTTTGTGTCCCGATGCCTTCCGCGAGCTTGAGAAGGATCGTGCACAGATCATCGTGGACAACCTGGATTCGGATTCCTTCCAGAAGGTGAACGAGTAAGCCATTGGTCGATGTTGTAGAAAGATCGACGAAATTACGGAAATGCAGGGAGAGCGTACCAGTAGCAAGAAAGTCAAGGTTTGATAGCGTCACCCACCGTCCTATTGAAGTTATATAATGAAGCGAGGTACACTAGCCAATGCCCGTGTCAGCAAGATTTTGGATATGAGCAGAGACTTCCAAGCTCATCGCAAAAACATTGTGAGTATTGGCCAGCGAAACACTGAGGACCGCCAGGTTAGGAAACGAGCCAACAAAATAGAGCAACTGTTAGAGGGAAAGAACAGGTATTACTACAACGTGCAGACCTTCAAACTGAATGAGCTCCAACGTGAGAACAATAAGCTAGTGGAGCGGTTGTAGAACATTCACAAACGAGACCCGCGGCGACTTTCCAAGAGCAATAGTAACCAAACACTAGGCTCTTTGAGACTCAATCGGAGCAGTTCAGCCAAGAGTCTCAACCAAAGCTTTCGTAGAAGCTAGTCACGCCGTATAATCAAGTAGAACGGGGAGCTAGCTACCAGAATAGTGAATACCCGGCCTCGCCCAAACTTTCTGTTGGACCGACTCAAGAAAGAATACTCACGGTAACAGGAATACGTCCGCTCGATAAGCCGGTACTCCTAGAAGAACCGAAATATGCTGACTTCGATCGTTCAGAAGGGTCTGCGATTGAAACCCAAACAAACCAGCTTTCTACCAAACATACTACGGAGTGGGCAGTCGACATCAAGGGCTTCCGAGCACTGACCTTCTTCTCCTGGAGTTATTCCTGCTATAATTTTCGAAATAGAAATGAAGCGGAATGAAGTTGAGGAACCTTCCAAGGTTGGCCTCCATGAACGCTCGCAGAAGAGAATGCGCAGCCACAAGTCCGATGCAAGTAGCCGCAAGAGGCTGAGTTATAAGATCGATATTCCGGCCGAACCGGTGGACACCTCGCCAGCATTGCAGAAGGTTCGAAGATGCTTATGCAGCGTATACTCGAGATTTATGATGGCCTTCCATGTACGATATTCCTAGCTCTCGTGACGCTATATGTGCTGTTTGCTGATGATGTCAGGTAGGTGGCTTTTCCAGCAAGTGCAGACCTCACCTTCACCATCATCAATCTGGTATGCATCACTATCTTCCTCTCAGAAATTGTTATGCTGTCGTTCCTGAAGGTACATCTATGTGGCATGTAGGATGGCTATATCGGTAGGTTCTACTTCTGGCTGGATCTCGTATCGATATTGACCATGGGGTTTGACTTGATTTGGGTCGTCCAGCTCATGAACGTTGGGCAGGTTAGCAATGCTGCTAATGTCATTCAGATTGCAAGGGCAGGTCGTGCATCAAGGTTGGGAGCCAGGACTGCACGATTCATCAGGATTATTCGACTCATAAGAATGCTCCGCCTCTACAAAAATGCCTCAGCTAACATGACCAGTGACCAGGATCGTCGAGTAAGCAAGACACCCGCTCCGACCAACAACAACCAGCAACAGCTAACCGATAGAAACCAAGCTGAAGGGACACCGAAACACATAATACTTACAGATTCCATAAAGGAAGATCGTATTGTGGAAACCTAGACAAAGGACCGGGTTGAGGACGGCGAACATCAACTCACCGGGATGGACAAGTGGGAATTAGACAAGGCCGAAATGAAACGTAATAAGTTTAAGCTACCACCATTGATCATCGCCAAGAAGCCTAGCAAGCTTCCTGAGATTGAAGAAGAAAGGCCAGCCAAATCATCAGAGAAGAGGCTTCCCGCTGTGGAGATTCCCCCACAACCCTCGGACCATAGTTCCTCAGTCAAGAAAGTCAGCAGTGACGATGGAGCAGACTTCAAAGCCCCCATTGAGACAAAAGTCGGCACCAAGCTCAAAGACGAAATACAGAAGAATATCATCCTTATGGTGTTGCTAGTGCTTGTGAGTGTGCCCATGTTCAGCAGCGACACCTGGATTGACCAGACTACAGTCTACAACCGAGGAATATACCAACTGCAATTGTACTTTATCCCCTTATCGAAGCTTCTCCGATCAGACTAACTACAGTGCCTCCACCCTTGACCGATAGCTAAGGATATTCATCGAGCTCGGCATGAACCTCTCAAGTCCCTTGGTGTACCTGCACTTTCCAGTTAACACCACCTGTTGTACGTTTCCAGACAACTATACATATAAGGGTGTCAAACCATTGACTTCCATCCGAGACACCTCCTTGGAGCACTCAACTTACAACAACATCAACATTATGTTTGATACCACCGACGTGGATAGTCTCACCTCCAAGCTCAACATCGGTCGCACATTATTCGTGTGCGTGCTGCTAATCACTTTCAGCTTGTTGTTTACCCGTGATGTCGAAGAGTTCGCTTTAGAGCCGCTCGAGAACATGATCATGACGGTCAAAAGAATCTCTGAAAACCCCCTCCAAGCAATCCTTGCGATTGAAAACGAGAATATCATCAAATCGACAATCAAAGACGATATTGAGGATGACGAGGATAAGAAGAAAACAGAGCCAGTTATCCTGGAGAATATGATCGTCAAAATTGGGGCTCTACTGGCTGTTGGCTTCGGTGAGGCTGGTTCTGAAATAATCGCCAAAAATATCGAGAATCACGGAGCCGTAAACGCTGTGCTCTCCGGTAAGAAGATAGTTGCGATCTTTGGCTTCTGCGACATCCGCAACTTCACAGATGCAACCGAAGTTCTCCAGACTAAAGTCATGAATTTTGTGAACGAAATCGCAGCGATCGTTCACGGAGTGGTCAATAGGTGCGCCGGCAGTGCCAATAAAAACATTGGAGACGCCTTCTTACTGGTCTGGAAGTTTAAGGAAAAGGAGACCATAATATCTGAAATTGATGGTGAGACCAGTGTGTCCCTTCGCAAGATCAGCAAGGTGCGACAGACAGCCGATCTGGCTGTCTACTCCTTTGTCAAGATTATCGCTGAAATTACCAAGTCCAGTGTATTGGAGAAATACAAGAAGAACGAACGGTTAAAGATGCGTATCAAAAACTACGAAGGAGTTCGGATGGGATTTGGATTGCATGTCGGTTGGGCCATCGAAGGAGGTATTGGCTCACAGTTTAAAATCGATGCGAGCTATCTCAGCCCCAACGTTAATATGTCCAGCAGATTGGAAGCAGCAACCAAACAGTTTGGTGCAAACATACTCATTAGTGGTGAGCTGGCTGAACTCATGACCCCCAAGAACAAGGAGCTATTGAGGAAGGTCGATTGCGTGACTGTGAAGGGTAGCAACCAACCAATCGACCTCTTCACGATCGACCTATGCATTCGCAACCTCGCCCAAAACGTGGTGATAAAGCCACGAATCAACAAACTCACAGAGATGGAAAAGAAACGCCAGAAGGTCATGGCCAACACCATTCGGCAGAACCTTTTAGAGAAACTAGAGACAAGCAAACGTATCACCGAAAACCTCTTTTCGAACGATCAGGATGTAGCTTACCTCAGAGAACCTTACAACCAAGACTTTTACTCAATTTGGACTACTGGTATCGAAGCCTACATCAAGGGCGATTGGAAGACGGCCTTGCGTAGCTTCAAAGCCACCCATGTAATATTATAGCTAACGTAGAAAATGCTGCCGGATATTGTGGATGGACCTTCCGAAACACTTATCGAGGTCATCCAGTCCCACAAAGGGGAAGCGCCTTCGGATTGGCAAGGTTTTCGATAACTCACCGAAAAATGATGGTTTGATACACTTCACTATATTTTTTCAGGGAGTTATCTGAGCCAGTTCAATTGAGGAAGGACTGAGAGGGTTGGTCGGTTCTAACAGCTCTTTTGTAGCAGTTCCTTCAGAAGCTGTCTTAATGATGTTGAGAATTCTTTGGGCAAGATTGGTTCTGATTTTTGAATTGAGTGAAACAGCATGATTTCATCCTTGGCAACAAAGGGGTGCTTGCCGGTTAGCATGTAGAATAGCACGATACCCAAAGCCCAGACATCAGTTGGGGTTGGTTCGTAAGGAACCCGAGCAGTGATTTACGGAGCCATGTACAGAGGAGTGCTGAATTACAATGAAGTCATACCCACAGAATGACCGGAGTTTCTCCCCCTTGTAGCAAACAACGACACTGAAGCCAAAGTCTATCAGCTTAACACTCTGGCCACCGTCACATACGATAATGTTTTCAAGTTTGATATCGCGGTGTGCCACTTTCTTTTAGTGGCAGTATCCGATTGCTTCGATAATACACCCAAATATCGTGCCGGCCTGCTTCTAGCTCAGTTTAGTCTTCTACTTGACAAATTACTTGAGAGTTGGACCTTCACAATACTTCATAACCATGAAATGACGACCCTCCCAACGAATGTAGCGGCGAAAACTTGCAATGTACCGGTGAGTGAGATTCGACATGATTTCAACCTATTTGATTAGGCGAGCTTCAAACTTTTCCTCTTGGAGTTTACCTCGAAGAAACTACTTGACAGCAACAAACTCCGAGGTTACGGTGTCTTTGCACTTATAGACAGCACCATAGGAGCCTCTACCCAATTCTGACTCCACGATATACCTTTTGGCGAGCATAGCAGCTTTTTCTGACTCTTGGTTGATCGCTGTCTCTTCGAAATTTGCTGACCTATCGAGCAGTTTATCACTTGCAGGTTGCCGTAACCGTAACCTGCTTACCTTTTTAAGCTGTCTGCTGCTGCCGTACATCTTGTCCGGAAATACCAATGGTTTGGAGTTTGGAGCCGCCTTTTCGATTTTTGCTGGACGAAGGGTATGCTTTCTACTTGACTTCCTCACTTCTTTGGTGTCTCTACCTCCTGAATACGAACTTGCGGATTTTCCAGATTTGTAGATCGGGCGATGCAGCAATGCAGCAGTGTTGATCTTTAATTGACTCAAGGACTGATTTCGGTGGAGTAATGATAGGGCGAGAGCTTCATCATTGATCGTAGCCCTCCTAGGCTGTTCCTTGCTCTTCTCAAGTTCTCGCTTCTTAGCTGAGAAGCTTCTACAGAAGAGTCCATTTCCAATTGGAAAATACATCTTGGAATATTAACCATCTATTGATCTGCATGTACTCAGTTAAGAATAGTGCCATGCTTGCTGGCCAGCATCCCAACTTAAAGTTTAATAATGACCAGCAATACTTCGTACAATCTGAACCCATACCATGTGCTGCAGATTGACGAGACAGCCAGCTACGAGGAAGTTAGGGAGCGCTTTCTCATGCTTAGCAAGACATTCCATCCGGACAAGCAACCCAAGCCAAACTACGACATCGCCAAATAATACTTCTTCAAAATCGACTGGGCATACAAAGCACTGTCTACACCGCTGCGCCGCTACGTGTATGAACAGTTTGGCATCAAGGGGATCGAGCTTCTCTAGAAGTACCCATTCGACTTTTCGCCATACGAAAACTCGATTGATCAAGTGGAAGCGCAGGAGGTACATACAGATCGAGCTATCGCAGAATGTGAAGGAATTGGTGTTTCACCTCTACCTTGTAAAGGAACTAAACGTTGAAGAGGAACTCACCAAGACCGAGAGCATCACATACATCAGTGCGGTCGACATGACGAACCCCAATTCCTACAGATTCGGCAAGAATCAATCGTAACCATTGAACTCAGTGTAGGCACACCATCAGCTTCTCTACCACTGTACCTGAACTTGCTCAGTTTCAAAATACTGTGGAGATGGATGTCGAAAATACCTTCGGCAGAGACGCCAAAAGTATGTTCCGGTGTTACTCCACACGTCGCCTATGGGAAGGGCCTCTCAAAGGTGTACTCTTTAAGAATTCAATCCTTTTCTGGGGGGATGGAGTCTCTGAAGAACTCAGCTTATCGGCCAATGTCTCCAAGAGCATCATTCTCAGGTTCAGCCCTATTATCTTTGAGGATGGCTCGCTCCAGATACCAAAGATCGGCATCCAAAAAGTGTTCTTAAACTAGGTAAATTTCGAAGCGGAGACCAATGGCAGTTATGTGAGCATGGAAGTTGGAAAGAGCGAAGGGCAAAACAGTAAGCACCTGAGTCTGGAATTCTACTCGAGTATGTTCAGCGTAACGACTGGCCTCGAGAGAAGTTTAGATAAGAATTGCCAACTGGTGACAGGGATAGTGATGTCTGGAAGTAGCAATGAAGGGAACTATCTGAACCTGACGATGGGCTATTACTACGGGGTCAGGTTGATTACTGGACCAGATTCGAAAGTCGAGCTCCGAAGTGTGTTTGGGCAGCAAAACCATCTGGATTTACGCATTAACAAGGGCAAGTACAATATTCGAGTGCCCATCTTCTGTGAAGGAATCGATGTCATCACCTTCGAGTTTATCAAGCTAGGAGTGGTGCTGGCAGTTTACATATGCCACCGAATAGCCAGTCAAAAGATGATCAAAGGCAAGACTAGAAGATAAAGACTCATCAACAAGCATTACGTTCGACTTACAGAGGATCGTCGGATAGTACAACGCCTCGTTTCCGAAGCCCACGATGCCGATCGTGCAATCATGGAATTAGAAGCAAGGGCTTCGGGTTTGGTTATTCTCAAAGCGCTCTATGGCTCAAGGTCAGCTCTGCTACCCTACATCTCTCGGTTCAGACATAAATCCTAGCTATAACGCGACAATATTGGCTTTTACCGAGAATTAGACGTAGATAAGTTTACCAAACACGACTCAGAAATCTACGATGTGACCAAACTTGTGCAGGTATCGGTGAGGGGAGCTCAACTAAAGAACTATCTGCCAACCAATCTTCCCAACCCCTGCATCGATAGTCATGAACAACCTATCCTATATATCATCTACCGCCTGCGTGATCAGCCTGACCAGTTGCAATCGGACCTCAAACATCCAATAAACATTGGAGTTGCGCCAAAACCAGCGAACAACGTAGTAACTCGGATACTTGGTTGGCTGAACCGACATCTGATATGAAGCAACGACAGGATTAAATAAGATCAGCAATTATGTTGACTGTTAGCCAGACGAACCTGCAATTCCCACAGTTCTTTCCTGTGAGTACACAAGTTGAAATCGAGTGCCTCGAAGATGCTCCATTCTACTTCATAGTCAGTTGAGTTCTTGAACTCGATGTTGTCGTATACGTACTTCTCGCAGAGTCCCCAAGTCGCTTCTAAGAGTGTCTTGAAGGCTTCGCGTCGAAGCACCAACTTTCGCTTGCTCAGGAGCTTTTCGAACTGGTGGTAAAAGCCTAGAAGAAACTGTGGTTCAGCTTTGAGAATTAGAGAGTTCGACAGTAGCTCGCTTCGAACTAGCTCCATAGTATTGTTCTCGGAGGTGGATAGGCTCTCCTGAATCGGTAGGAGGTTTTCTAGGGAGGTGAAAAATATTCGTTCGGATGACGGAGCGGTTATCTTGGAGAATCCTCTGATTTGAGTCAAAAGCCCTTCCCCTACTCTGGCCTGCCCATTTCGAGTGTAGAGCGAGTCAATACAGTTCCTAACACCTCCAATGAGCTTGCTGAGTAGCCGTTCCGTTTGGAGATCAATCTCAGTTAGGGAGTTCCTGGTTCGGCTGGCCCTGTTCCTGGGTTACCTGAACGAACCTAGCTTGAGGTTTTTCTTGCGTATGGTCCTCTTCCTGCGAAGTGGGAAGGATCTATTTGAATAAACCGCCTGTAAATCCATCGTGTTTATAAAATTCCGAGCTCCAAGCACTCTATCAACCAAAGCCGTTACCCACAAATATATATTTCATGGCAGGCGTCCTACTTATATTAGGGCTGCTACTTCTCTCAACTAACAGCCAATCTACAGACATCAGCAGTAGCTGTGTAGCAGACGGAGTCAAGCTTCCAGTACCTTCCATCTTCGACCAAGGCTATTCGGTTGTTTCGCAATCGTAAATGAACTCTGGCTTTCGGTAGTACCTCTACGACCGGTCGATGAGCAACCTCATAAGCTACATACTCACCATCAAACCCTACCTCATCCCGATACTAGTGTTAGTTGGTTTGCAGCTTCTCATGCTCGTATTTGTGGGTGTTCGCAAGCTCGTCAGAAGGCGCAACCCGCCCAAACAGCCTGAAGATTACAGCCAGATCGCAGTTGTATTTGCTCTGCTTGGAGCCTGCCTCGCTGCGGCTGGGGTCATCGCACTTGCATGTCTCATAATAATCGCAGCAAATGGAACTAGTAACGTCGTTAGTGCAGCTACCTGCCAAACTAATCTGTCGGTGAGTCAATTCCTTCAGGGTGAGACGGATAAGTGGGTCGGGGTCAACAATGTTGCAGGTCAAGTGAGTCAGGCAGCACTCCAATTCAACAATAATGTTCGTCAGCTAAAATCCGGCTTGGTTGGACTGACGGTCAACGGTTCGAAGTTAGGTCTGCCGTTGGTAGCACCCATCACCACCATGTAACAGCTGGTTAATGCCGCCCTCATCACCGATTATCTGTTCAGAAATACTTCAAGCAACACTAACAAATATCCAATTTGCCAAACTGCACCATTGCTCGTTCCGAATCCCGACGGTAGTGCAGTACAGGTACGGCTGAGCTACCAGCAGACCATGTGTGATGGACTTACCACTGAACTGAACATGCTCAAAGTACAGGCTAGGTCTTTAGACACAATGAATGCTCAGCTGACGAACTTGATTGCTGCTTCTAATCGCAGTAGCATTGTCAATAACCTATCCGCCATGTCCGATTCTTATTCGTCCTTTGCTAACACCACCCAAATTTCATCGTTCGATCTCAATCCAAGCAGTTCGCTTGCCCTGCTGCTGCCTTATGTGCTCGCTGGAGTCAGTATTGGTCTTGCCTTGTTCGTGCTGCTTGTGGTTATTGCTCGAAACGAGAGGCTCGCTAAGGCATACCCCCTGATTTACGTTCTCTCGTTTCTACTCACAGTACTCTCTGCTGTCGTCTCGGTCTGGTATATGACCTCGTCAGCCGCTGTCTACTCAAGCTGTCAGCTCTACAACTAAGCACTTACGAACCCGTCAGTGTACACTGAATTCGCTTCGAAATTTAATGTGAGCAGCTCACTCGATCCGGTGTACTTTTGTGCGGCCAACCCTACCTCAACCTTCCTGAATAGTAGTCAAAATACTGCTTCCATGAATGCAATAGCGAATCTCACGCTCTTGCAGACCAACTTCAATAGTTCTATACCAGCTGACATTCTCACTTCGAAGTCCATCGGGTATATCACTCAACTCGGAGACTACCTGGCTGATCTATCAACTGTGCCAATCAACGGCTCAATAAGCATTGCTGACCACATCAATGCTTTGAACCAAGTTGGTGACTATACATACCCAGGATCTCTGCAGACCCCTTCATGTAATGCCTCCAGAGATGAATTCGTCTTCAACCCAAGTAAGTGTACCCGAACCATTCTCGATCCAAGCATTGCTGGTGAGAATATAACCAGCCAGCCAAGATGCATTCAGATTCCAACCAACAGTCGAACTTCAGGATCAACAAGCACAGCACTCAACATGATGCAACATCTCTACGTACTTGGTGCAGCTCCTTGTAACACCATTACTGGCATGTTTAATAGTGCCAACGCTTGTTTCCTCAAGCAGAGAGCCACGGCACTCTTTGCCAATCCAGCCTGCTCCAGTGTTTCGGCTCAGTACACCTCCAAGTTGAAGAACCTTGTGGCCTTCAGTCAGCTTGCTGGAGAGTATAGCGATGCATACATGCAAAACCTTCGGAACTACCTGGGTGCATACTTAGGTGTCAGCAGCAACATGACTTCCTTCTATCTCGGTCCCAATGTCACTAAAATGGTGAGTGAAGTGGCTACCAATGTCACAAACATCAGCAAACTCAGCAACTGTTCTTACCCAAGTCAAAAGGTCACTGAAGTTAAGAATGCCTTCTGCGAAAATGTGTTACCGAGCATGTTTCAAGTCTTTGTGATTAGCCTGGGTGGACTTGCCTGTATCGTTCTGCTCACAGTGCTTGTTCATATTGCTGAGTATCCTCTCGATCATATCATCGCAAGCTCCAAGATCTCTATCGAACAACATTCTAAAATTCGTATGGATAGTTCCATGAACCTCGAGGGGGAGGTCCACCGCAACGGATTTGACATTAATAATTTGACAGAAAACGAGCCTGTAGCGGCATATCAAAACATACTGATGGATAGCTCCCACCAAAGGAATGAAGAACCTCCGCTGCCGAGTGGCTTAATAGACGACAATAATTCTGTCAGAAATCGGAGCGCGAAGATAATGGAAGTGAGATCCGTGCATCAATAAAATCAAGAGAATTAGGACAGATAATCAGTTCATGGCGAAAGCGAACCGAGGCATACTCCAATCAGAATAATGTAAAAGGAGTTAAATTCCTCGGCCAAAGCATCAATCAAGCAGGCCAAAAGTGAGTTTGTGGAGAGGGGTGGTGAGCTGCTGTTCCAATTTGATGAGGATCCTTCGAGTGCTTCAAAAGATAAGATAAAGCAGGAAGAATAAGAATAAATTGAGAACGTAGAGCTCGATGAGAAGTTTGAGGGAGACCCAGAGACACCTGTCCATAAGGACGATTACGAAACCGAAGAGAACGATATGAGAGACTTCCAAAAGATGAAGCCAACTGTAGACACTGAAGACAGCGAGGTTAAGCGGATAGTGTATACTCGCAGCGCCAAGAAAATTATTCTCGGAACCAATGCTAAGAATTACTTAAGGAAGCTGCACCAACGAAAGAACAACCGCGAAGCATAGGATTCCTCAGCGATGTAAATCAACGACTTCGGGTTGATGGTGTCACATGAACGCAAGAGGAGCTCTGATGACGATGATTTGGATCCCACAACGATCAAGAAGCTGCGTCGTTCAAGCAACCAGGAGGAAGAAGACAGGTTCGACCCAGCAGATGACAAGTGATAGTTTGCACAGCGTTTTCAACAGAGCAGAAGTTATGAGGAAATATTAGTTTATCAGCAGGCCAAGTGGATTCGCGACTTGGGGTGTCTCTGCGGTCGTGGAAGCTCGACAAACATGGAGTCCAGCTACACTGCATTAATCGTATGAGTACTTTCGCGGGAAATCTGCACTATCTTGGACTTTGGAGTAAGCACATGGTTCTCTTTTTCGTTGTGCCGTAGATTCATTGGTGAACGACCACGACAAATACTCTGTCCAGTGCTTGTGGAGGGTGTTCCAGGAACGATCGATATAGAAGTATTGAATTGCTCCTCTTTTCGAGGAGCTTCGTTACTCCTCAAAGCTTACTCCAACCGGTGCACTTGCTATCTCAGCTTCTGGTTCATCAGTTGGTAGTTCTCGATATGCTTCTGGACTTCTTTATCCTCTGCTGCTCTGAACTCCAGTTCTTCCCTCAGTAGTCGAATGGTGTTGTTGAGTGCATCAACGTCATTTGCTGCTTTGAGTGCTGTTGTCAAGGCTTCGTTCTCTTTCTTGCAGGTTGTTAAATTGTCTTCGACTTGTTTGAGCCTATTTCTCAAGCGATCATTCTCCTCTTGGAGGTCTCGTTACTTGACTGTGCAAGTGCTGAAGCTGAGAAGTCTGCTAGCCACACTCTATCTCCCATTAGCATAGACGGTTACCTACTGCTGTCGACAAAAGCTAGCAGGCTGGGCTATCTTATGTGCGCGCATTCACCGTTAAACTGATTTATATCTCGTTAATGAGATCTGCCACTGGATCATTGTCGGGCCGTCAGGGCTCCTCTTGCTTAGCCTGTCGCTCCTGGGGTTCCTGTGGTTGCTGCTGTTGCATCTGCATCATGCGCATAGCATCGTACAGCTTTTTCTATGGAGATTCCGATTGGGGTTGATTATTGGTTGACATACCCTGACCCGCACCGTAGAAATTGTAGCCTGGGTATTGCATATTCATTCCGCCCATGCCTCCCAGATTCGGCATCGAATTATTCGGCTGTGGCATCTGCTGACCCATTCCCTGCGCGAGGCCTGATAACTGTTGAAGTTGCTGAAGGGAAGGAGCTTGTATGTTGGAGGAGAGTGGATTAGAAAGCCCCTGAAGTCCATTGAGGAGGCCAAGCCCATTCATTTGACCAGGATATGCTAATTGAGCAAGGATGTCTCGGTACATGGCAAGTTGTTGGAGGAGAAGCAGTGTGCTCTGTTGTTGGTTGTTCACAGGTTGTTGCTGGGCAGTTGCAGCTGGTTGAGGAGGTGGGTTGATAGATGTAAACCCAGTTTTAGGAGCTGGTGGTGGAGGATTATTCTGTGGCATCATTCCGTTGGAAAGTGGAGTATTGAGTCCCTGCATTCCTGCCAATCCGGCTAACCCTGCCATCGGATTCACCCCTGTCAGCAAGCTTAACAGATCAGTTTGCTGCTGCTGTTGCATCATTCCCTGCATGCTGAGGTTCTTGTTCGGCATCTGGTTAAAACCCATCATGTTAGGTTGCTGTGTATTCTGGTATGGATTCGGCATCTTCATCTGATTGTTATTCATAAGGAAGTTGGTCAGCATAGCTTGCTAGAGGGACACTCCGTAGGATTGATTGGCTCCGCCGAGATTTTGCATTCCTTGCATGTTGTTAATAGTTGGGTTGAACTGAGAAGATTGGCTGGACTGTTGAGGCTGAGATTGAGGTTCTTGTCGAGCCAACTTTTGAGCGACTTCTTTTTGATCGGATTGAAGTTGCTTATTCTCATCTGAAGACTGGTTCTTGGGAGCAAAGTTTGTCTGCTTTTTCAGTAGAGCGCTATAATCTTGTTTGGAGGGTACGACTCCGCTTTCCTTTTTCACATCCGATGGAAGGGCCTTTTCTGACTATTCGTCCTCCTCGCTATATTTCTTCTTAGTTTGCTTGGCCGGTTTTGCTTGGATTGGCGAATCGTAATCCTCCTCTTCATCAGACTAATTGCCTTCCGAACCAGACTCCGAATCCTCCGAGCCATTCTTGTAATCATCAGCATCAACGTTGATGATGCTCTTGGCGATCAAGTACAGCTGGGAGTATTCATCACGGTAAGCGTTAGCAAGATTTCCCTGAATAACATCTGCAGGTACCACACTCGTGATATTCTCGAAGAACGCCGGCAGCTCCTCAGAGTTATAGATGATGCCAAGACTGTTACACTCAAGGGAATCGATGCTCTCCTGCACCTTCTTATTCTTGTAGCTATCGGATGACTCGCTGACGGTCAGCAAGAACATTTTATCGTCGTTCTTAATCTGGGTCTTGCCACATCGCCTGGAACTGTGGTCTTTGGATATCTTCTTCTGCAGAACGTTAAGCATTTCGTTCAGCGGGGTCGACTTCGGCAACAAATTGGTATTGTAGAACAGTTTGGCACAAGCTGAGAATTTAATTGCCAAGAAGACCGGATGTTTGACCTTGTGCCTGATGTTGGGAGCGGTGAGGTAGTTGAAGAGTCCTTCGAAATCATTTCGAATTTTGATTTCATTTTAATTCTTGCGTCTGTTCTCCCTCTTTATGAAGTCTTTATCGATGTTCTCCACGAGGAATGGTTCTATGAACGATGTGTATTTTTTCTCCTGGTTGTCCCGTGCTGACTTTCTTGAATCCACAAAAATTGGCGGAGAGAGTGTAGCCGTCAGGATTTTGGGTGGCTCGTTGTCGTTGTTGTTGATATACAGCAACAGCAGGAGGTAGAACTTTACACCTGAGTCAGGGGCATTGCCGTACCTTCATTATTGTAGGATGTCGAGAGGAATTTGATGGCTGTGAAGTATGCCTGACCATCGACCATCTCAATTTTAGATGTGCCACGGATGCCGACATCTACGAGATGCGCATTATCGTTCTTGTCATGCGGATCTACCACGACCTTGACTGCGAAGAGCTGGGCCTAAGTTAGCCGGGATTAATTAGGGAAAAGTAACGATGCTACCACCAATGGGTAATATCGCACGAAGAAAAGTTCTTACAAACAAATTCTTGGGTGCCAATAGCGACTCTCCCGTTGCCACATCCTTAATCTACTTTAGTGGTCAGTGTACCTCAACACGAATTGAAATGTTCGGAAGGTTCCAGCTCTTGTGCCAGTTCCAGCCCAGCTCCTCACTGAATTGGAGTGACTTTTCAGTGTCCACGTATAGCTTGACACTTGGGTCGGGTCCTTCTCCAGAAGGGCTGGTCAGAACGATGGAGGGGGCGAGTGACCACATCACATACTTACGATTTGATTCGGTCTTGAGGTTGCAGTCCACTTGCATCCAATCCCATTTGGGCTTGCCACATTGCTTCGTGTTGTTCCCACCCGATAGCTTCTCCATAGTTGATTAATAATTATAGCGCACGCCCAATCTCCAGCTTTAAGCTGTAAACTCGTGAAGTCATGAAAAATATAAATGTAAGGTGTAAGCTCAACTCACTGTTGCTCCCGGCAACTAGCATGATACTTCAGCAGCTTCACCTACAATGAGCCTACGACCGCAAAACCGTGCTATACCCTTACTATCGATCGATATGTTTGCAAGGCATCGCTGGAGAATGTCCTTTTTAGGGTTCAATACCTCCTCGTTGTTGTTGGTTGCAACTTGGCCCTCCAAATATACTCGGGTGCCTAACTTAGTCTCTGCGATGCTATAGAAAAGCTACCAGTAGGGACCCTTAAAAGTTTGGTGGTGGTGGGATTTGACGCAGCGAGGATCATTCCCTCAGAGACTATTCCAGCCAGCTTTCGTGGTTTCATATTGGTGACGATTAAGACGCGCCCAGAAACCATTTCAGTAGCTGGGATCAACTTGGCTAGTTTGGAGCCTATTGACAGTTTACGCCCACCAAGGTCGATAGTCTCCAGGTACAGCTGTTACGAATTGGGGTTCTACCTTGACCAGCTGAGGTACCAATATGCACTCCACTATGCTGCCCACTCTGATCTCAATTTTACTGAAGTCCTTTTCAGTGGCCGGTAGTACTTCCTTTGGGGTTGAGCAAGTATATCTGCTGGAGGTTCCGTTGCGCATGCCGCACCATGGGCGAATGCCAGCGAGTTGTGTGCGAATCATCTTTGCCAACATTACTCCTGTGCAAACTACTTATAACTTCGAGGACTGAACAACAATACGTGGCAACCACCACAACAGGCACCAATCAGGGAAGCGCAAACAACAGAACTATCGCTGCGATTTCGATGAAGATAGTGATGCCGAGACAGCAGTTGCTACTCTTCTCCAGCAACTTCATCATCTTGCCGCGCACTCTACCAATCTTGCTGGTGTTCTTATCCACGTGATCCTCGAGTTCCTAAGGTTGATGATGAGTGTACATTCAGCATCACTGCCTGCTCGGTGAATTACTTGTCCATAGCAAGTCCGTTGTGCTTGATTCCCTGCACAGCGTTGATCAGGCCATCTAAAGCCTCTTCTTGCTGGTTCAGTTCATGAGTGCGCAGTTGATTCAGCTGTTTGGTATTAAGTCCTGTGGTATCGTACTTTTCGGTGAATTTTGTCTAAAGATGGGTTTAGAGGTACCTCCTTGTCGCCTGTTCCAGTATACAACTCAGGTGCCGCCTTCTTTTCGAAGAAGCTGTCGTACCATGTGCGTAGCTTATCCTTTTCGGCTTGGAAGTCTGTGAACACCTTCTTACGCTTCTGAACGTCCTTGGGCGCGAGTTCGGTGTTGCCAGCATTGTATTCCGCAATGATATTGGCGAGCTTCCCCAGCTCGGAATCCTAGATGACCCAATCAATCTACCAGATCAGAGAAGGAACCACGTATCTCAGCGTCCAGAGTATAGGTAGTTTCGCCCTTCTGCATGTACTCCTCCCTGAGCTTGATGGACTTCCGCAACTCGAGAAGAATGCGTTTGGTCTAATCCACTCGCCTTTGATAGTCCATCGGTATTATTATTACTGACGATACGATACAGAGTAGATGCAGGTCATGCATTATCTGTCAACCCCTCCCGAAGTTTAATCTCCGAAGCGACGCTAATGATTTATCTTCGGATCTGTTGTTTTTTGTGGATGCTACTGGAGTCCTCCCAAGCTAGCTTCAGCAGCCCTTCAAGCTTAGATGTGAGGCCTTGAAGAGTGTGCTGACCAAGTGAGGTTTTACTGGCGTCATGAGTTAGTCGTGGAATGTTCTATTGCTCGGTGTTCGCTCTGGAATATTTCTATCTGAGGACGGCTGTCTCCTCGTCCTGCATGCTCTGTCCCAACTTAAGCTCCAACTGCCTCAGTTGATTCTTGAGATCAGCCACAATGTAGCTGTTCTATCGGGTGAGTCCCTTAACAGTTTCCTTGAGGCGGATGATGAGCATATCCTTCTCGTGAATAGCCACAGAGTTATGCGTCTTGGATCTGACTGAGTTCAGCAAAAATCCATTCTGTCGTTTGAGGTTGGTATTTTCCTCGCGAAGAATGTTTGCTAGCTGGATATAGTACGAGCAGCAACGACATATTGGTTGAGCGATCTCTTCCCCTTCGGCAACTTCGGACTGTGTGTGGGTGGTGGTCACTTCATTGATTTCTTCGGGGATGTGTTGCCGTTAGAGTATGAATTGTGGCTGTGATCGTACGCATCTGAGTAGTTGCCTGACTATAGGCTGTAGTTCCACCTTGGGCTGGCCAATGGCGTTTTCGCTGTGCATTGTTTCTGCTTGGAATTGCAATAGATTTAGAATATGTTAGGACTTTGAGATTGTTTTCACATCGAAGTGGCATTCCTCCTCGGGCTTATTTAGACGCATCAGTAATGCCCTCCTGCATATAAAATGAATTTTGTTGGCGAGGATTTCATCAAGAAGTCCAAAGTGAGGTACATGAAGTGCCAGCACGGTGATCTTCACGAAGGCGAGCTACTTACTGTGGTGTGTGTGGACCCTAGCTGCAGTCGAAGGGGACTTATCTGCCCAGTCTGTCGCAACCAGTAACACGAAGAGCACAAAGTAGTCCTACCGAATAACGCAGGTCATCTCATTGAAGACATTTCTGCAAGAAGCCAGCAACCGCTTTGCCAAGCAAACCAACTAGCACGAGATCACCAGTCTCAGCGACTACCTACGGCAACTTGACCAAACCAAAAAGGAGCTGATGGGCGAACTGAGCAGCATCGTTACGCAGCTGGCTGACAAGGTCAAGTAAATCGAGGGCAAGCTTACCGATAACTACAACCTGCTTCGAAAAATGACTTTGGCTGAGGTACACGAAAAAGACAATGTAGTCGACCATTAGCATCAAGCTTCCACGTCTGGTGCAGATGATGTTAGACCCCAACGTGCAGCAAGATGACCACCATATCTTCGAGGAGTTCCAGAAATACGCGTTGCTGGCTAGCTATGATGAAGGTACGCAGCACGCAACTCAGGAGTCATATCTTTCGAAGACAATGCCAAGAAGATTCTGGAGCAGTACAGTGAGTTCCCTGGGCTGCTAAAGGAAGTTACCAGCAAGACGTTGCCTGAGATTGTTAAGAAGCTGGACTAGCTACCATTTGTCATGGATGTAAATGCCAAGGGCAAGCTTGCTGAACAGATCAAGTATACCTTCTCCAAGGACAGCAAACAGTACATCGTGGGCCACTCAGCAAAGACATCCTGTTGGAATCCAACAACAAAAAGGCGCAGGTGCTGGAAGTTTCCAACAAGGATGACGACGAAGATTGTTCCGATGGTATAGGTGGAGTGGTGTTCGCTGCGGAGGGCCTTGGAATCAAGCATCAGTCCATATCGCTGAAGATTGTAAATAACAACAGCAGCAACATCATCCTTGGAATGGGACTCCCCGATATCATCAAAGGCCACAACTACAAGCTATCGGAAGATGAACATCATGGACTCTTCGGCATCTCCTCCAGCGGTTACACTGTTGTCCATAACAACCCCGAGCAGGAGGATGCGTCAAGAGCATTCGAATTCTATAATGGAGATGTTGTTCATATTGAGTCCGACGCAAAAACACGGAAAGTAGTCTTCTCGAAGACTGGGACCACCGAGAAGTTCACGCTGGACATCCCAGAGTCCTTTGAGCTAATCAAGATGAAGTTTGCAGTGGCTCTCTACGAGAAGGACAGTGTAAGCATCGCTACCGAATGACCGTTGTTTCTTGCGCAGTAGTCAGACAACTTTATTACCCAACCCAGTGTTCAAAGTAGAATGCGACGGTATCCAAGTTCCACGGAATCTGCGATCAGAAGGTGAAGACCACCCGAACGAGCAGTTGACCGACCGGCTTGCCCTTGTAGCTAATATCGATTGGGACTAATATTACAAAGATTGGTACAGGTCTCGACTTGGTTAGGATGCGTGTATGCTCGGCTGATGTTAAAGAGCCCCTCGCCTACCACATCGCTGGTGATAATGTCCTTGTCCTTGATAATGACTCGCAGCAGATCTGATCGCTCATTAAATTGGAAGGTCTCATTCCAGTGTGGGTTCTTTCCGCCTTCATTGTGGGGTTTGGTTGAGTGGTGTTCGTTGCCTACATGAATAACGCAGTAGGGGTCCTACATAAAGGAAGTGTTTACCATCTTACTGAACATATCGGTGTCTCGGTTGAGCCTGGCTTCCAGAGGAGATACTGTCAGTGGCATTACAATTTTTTTTCAATTATCAACCAATTAAGAACGCTTTAGAAGCAGGATAGATCCATCTTGGCTCAAGTCGGCTTTGTCGTGATCCTTCCTCAAATGCATTCCTTTGTCTGTCATGAACATTTGGGATAATCCCAACGATAAACTTCCTGAATTTTCCAAAACGGAGCCAGTCCCCCATTCAAACTACAAGGATGATTTTACCGCTGTTTGTAAATTCTCTCTGACCTGACTGTTTAGTTATTAATTCGAGATGGCGCTCACGATTCGAGTTCTTGAAGCTGACTTTATCATCCCCGAGGAGGAAGATCTTGCACGTATGGTACTCGATAGTTCGATGCAGCAACCTTACTGCGAGGTAGTTGTCGGCCCAGACACTCAAACAACCCGAAAAGTATCGATCACTAAAAACACTGCCGTCTGGGATCAGATTCTACAGTTCGAGCGAAAGACAACTCGACTCAAAATTGTGATGAAGGATGATATCATGTACAAAAAGGATGATGTTGGCTGTGGTTGGGCTGACATTTCGAAGGCATACGAGCATCCCAATGAACCCACCATCAGTATCGAACTAACTAACATAGTCCCCATCGAACTATTCAGCAAAACTGCTTGCACTGGTAAACTCATCATCGAACTCGAGTACCTCCCGTGAAAAGCTAACACTGACAATACAATCGCCAATTATTGAAATTTCGTATAATGTCCGTCCAAGAGGAATCGATTCAACAATCGGAAGAACGATAACAAGAACCCCATATGGTGGAGGAGGACGATCTCCAAAAGATGAGGGAGTTCAGAGAGGCAGCGAAGAAAAAAGGGGTGTGCTACATCTCCAGGATCCCACCGTACATGACGCCTAACTTTGTGCGTAAATTGTTAAAGGAGTACGGAATCGAAAGGATTTACCTCATGCCTGAGGACGAATCGTTACGGCTGCATCGTAAGAAGACGGGTGGAAACAAGCGGCAAAGCTTCACATAGGGGTGGGTCGAGTTCACAGATAAAAAGGTGGCGAGAATGGTTGCCGAGGCTTTAAACTGTCAGAAGATGGGTAAGTGAAGTATTAACTCAGTGTCCAAGAAGGGAAGCTTTTACAGTGAGGATCTGTGGAACATAAAGTATCTGCCCAAGTTCAAATGGGAGAATCTCACAGCAAAGCTGGCATACGATGCTCGGATCAAGAAGTAACGACTAAAAATGGAGTTCAAGCAGGACGCTAGGACCCAAGAATTTTACAGCGAGATGGTCGAAAAAGGCAAGAATGTAGTGCACACTATCCGCTCTAAGAAGATAAAGGGAAGGAAGATCACCGAACCGGAAAGAGCTCGCCGTTTTGTACAGAGAGAGCTTATGCAAGAGGGCGATAACTGATGTGTTTGCTGCTGTTGTTTTCACCTTTAACCGACGGTCAGCGCATACCTAGATGCTCCCGCATACTGAAGTGCTCACAGTACTATTAAGTAAACATATAAATGCGTTTCGGACAGCTGATAGCAAAGCTAGCTATTCCCGAATGGCGAGCTTGCTACATAAACTATCACCTACTGAAGACACTGCTGAAGCTCTTCATAACAATAGGCTAAGTTCGGCAGCACCAGCAAGAGGCAAGTCACAGCGAACAAGCGGAGGTGCTTCCAGCAGACACCAATACTCAGCGAACCGATGATCAACTGGCGGCGATAACGGAGGAGAGTAACCGATTATTCTTCAGGCTCCACCGGGAGTAAATGTACGCGACATTCATGTTCTTTCAGATCAAGCTGATCGAGATCAAGGATAAGATCCGTTAGCTGGAGCGGTGCACCTTCGTGGAGAAAGACAACGAGCAGTTCCTGTACATGCTCGATAGCATCTACATTGAGGTGAGCTATGTACGTAACCTCTACGAGATTAACCTGGAGGGCGAGAGAAAAATTCTGAAGAAGCATAAGAAGGTTGTGAAGGAACTCAACCTTGTCACACCACCAAGCGAAGCGCAAAAAATTAATAGGCTAGTGCCTCTTGCCAAAGAACTGCAGGACTCCATTGAAGAGATGTACATCAGCAAGTCCAATAAAGGTTCGAAGGTGGCTCGATTGCATCTGAGAGAACTCATCGAAAACAAGCAAGAAGACACGGTCGGCTCTTTCCTGTTCGGAGTTGGCATCGGGATCGGAGTGTCTATTATCGGACTCGTCATAGCACTGCAGCAGCTGAACCTTCCAAATCTGGACTCCGACCCAATCTTCAGCCGAGATTTCCCAGTTTGGAGAGGCATTGGCTTTTTTCTTATTTACATGTGGGTTCTCGCCTTGAACGTCTTCATGTTCGAACGGCACCATATCAACCACAAACTGATCTTCAAATTCACCGACTACCATGCGTCTACTTCCGTGGAGGCCTTCTACCGGGCTTCTATCTTCTCTGCGGTCTACCTCATTCTGTTCCTGCTCTACATCATCCAGAGAGTCTACAACACTGACTTCTTCCCCAGCGCACGCATCTATCTCGGAGGAATAGTGTGGATCATGTTCGTCCTCTACATTGTCTTTCCGTTCAAACTGTTCAACTGGAAGGGTCGCTTGTACATGTGGAAGATCATCGTGCTGTGCATTGTCGCGCCTTTCCGTGGAGTCACCTTCCCATTGGTGTGGACCACCGATCAATTTATTAGTCTTGTCAACCCGCTCAAGGATTTTGCTTATACAGTCTGCTACTATACCCAACTGGACTTGCAGAACAGCACCTCGAGCAGTCGCTGCTCCGGAAGCATTGAGGTGGTGTTTGTTGCTGGGTGTGTTGCCCTGATCATGCGAGTTCTCCAGTGCTTTCGAGTGGGATATGACAACAAAAGCTACTTTTGTGCTCCAGTCTTCTACAACACTCTAAAGTATTTGTCGAGCTTATTGACTCTCCTCTTCTCGTACTTATACACCGCCTCCCAACCCAACATATTTGCTGCGTGGGTAGTGTTTGCTATCATATCAACACTCTTCTCGTTCTATTGGGATATCAAACACGATTGGGGGCTCCTAGAAAAGAGTCGCAAGAATCCGTTTCTAAGAGATAATCTATGCTACGGAACAAACCGCCTCTACTATTTCTTGGTAGCTCTCAATTTATTATTCCGACTTAGCTGGATCTTCACGCTTTCGCCTAATATCGTGGCAAGTTTCCACATTATGCCTGCACTATTCAGTCTCATAACCGGTGCTGTATAAATTCTCAGAAGGGGGCTGTGGAGCTTGCTGAGGGTCTAGAAGGAACACCTGGCAAATTGTGAAGAATTCCGAGCAGTTTCAACTGTAAACCCGAAGGAACTGTTTATTAACGCTCCCTAAGCGGTTGACACCTCATCTGAGCAAATCTACGACGAGCGAAGATAGAAGCTATTGAAGACCCTCAAAGCCTATGTGTTAAGCAAAAATGAACTCGTAATCGACGTAGAATAGTTCGTGGCCAAGAAGCGCAAGTAGATAAAAAAGATCTTCCGGGTCGACTCATGATCATCTCCTACTCGAGAGTTTGTTTGTATAACTGATGCAGGGAACTGCAACTTTAAACCAGAACACGCTTCGCTCAGTGAACCAGACGACTGCAATAGGCTTATCACAGGCCCTCGCAGGAACACAACAGCAGCAGGAAGAGCGATCGTCCGATTTCGTACCCCTCGCCCATGAGGTTATCGACATGTTCGAATCGGAGTACACCAAAAGTCTGCCGGATAGAAAGGCCAACTCCATCATAAACTACTGCCGGCAGCGGCCCAACGGCTTCTATTACGAAGAGGTTGGCCAGCTAACAGCGATAATGAAATACGCAGAGGACGATCTCCTGGAGAGAGGCATCACCGAGATGATAGCAGCCATCCAAAGCATCCTGGAGACCAACCTCCAAACGAAGAACTTCTTCTTGCGTAATCGCCACAGCGATGAGTTTAAGTATGCGCCAAAGGTACCGGCTTTCCTGAACACCCTTGGCAAGATTCTGTAGTACGAAAAGCACCTCAAGGCCATGGACCTGCCGTTGGAGTCGTTAAGACTTACGGCAATTCAGTTTATCAGCCGCTACGCCTACGAGAACATTCCGGAAATCCTCAAGGCGGAGGAGTCATTCGAAAATAAGAAGAACCAGGGCTTTGAGATTTCCCCTTTGCAGCGACTAATCGAAGGTGGCACAAAGAGCCTTGAGGCAGTCTCACAGTCAACTCTGGTTGATGCTCTGTTATCGCTGGTGCTTCGCTACCAGACCAACCCTGAATACCTTTACCCACTGATCGAGACGTTCTCCTACATGGTGATGTACAAGAAGTTGGCACAACACCTTTGCGCCAAACAGATACTTCGGTTGGTGGTTGACACAGTGTTCCTCTGCGAAGACTTCCGCAGCTATATGGTAAGACTGTGCTTCGAGATAATCTGGAATGCCATCGATGGCATCGGAGTGTCGGCAGTGGAGGTATTCGTAGACCGCGAAGTGGTCTTCGAATTGAAAAACCTGTTCAAGACGATCATGGCAGAGGGATACAAACTATAGGACAAGTGCCTGAGGAACGAGCTGCTGATTCTGGTGAACTACATGCTGGCTATTCCACAGTGCATAGAGCACTTTTTAGAAAAGACGAACCTGGTGACTGGCGAAACCGAGTATAGCTTCTTCGAGACATTGGTAGGCTGTGCCAGCATCGACGAAGAAACGTTCTTCGATACCCGAATTCGGATGGGCGATAAGAAGGCCGAGTTTGGCACCAATATCGAGGATCTTGAGTTTAAGAAGCTTCTTTGGAGCGGAATACTCACTGCCATCCAGTCCAGCAATCCACAGGTCCTGCAAGTCATCCAGGACGTCGACTTCTTGAAATACCTACTCCTGTACATCGACCCGTCCAGTAACAGCTACGCTGTCAACCGGTGGTCGGCACCCCAACTCAGAGAGATCCAGCTTCATGCTTTGAGTGTCCTTGGCAATGTGATTTTGTACATGAAGGACGACTTAGAACAGAAAAAGGGGTTGTCCTGCCTCACGAAATTTCTTGGGAGCACCACTGATGCCGAGCGACGTGAACGTTGCTTAAAAGCCTTCAACAATGCCAGCTTGTTCGATGAGCCGTACAAACTGAGGATTACTGAGGAAGGTGTTATGGATAACCTTATCGAATTCCTCCAGCAGGGTGACGACAACTCGCTCTAAATCAAGGAGAGTTGCTTCTCGATAATAGCCAACCTTTGCCGAGATTGCAAAAAGAATAAAAAGTTGTTCCGTGAGAAGGGTGGAATCGATATTGTGATCAGCCATCTTAAGGATCCCAATGTCGCCAGTTCTGGCCGTTACGCATTATTGGCGCTCAGCATACTCAACTGCCTGTGGAACGCAGTGTTGGGGAGTCGGAGAAGCTAATCACTGTTCCTTGACAGTTAGGGACTCTACGTAGTGCTTGAGTTTCTCGAGGAGTGCGATGGTATTCATCGCAAGATGGCACTTAGCTGCCTTTCCTACCTTATTGAAAACCAGAAAGCAGTATCATCGTTCTCGGATTGGAATAGTGGCAAGACTATGGTAAATGCCACCCAGCTGCTCATTGGTATCTACGAAAAGGAAGACGAAAGATTCGGAGTTAAATACGAAAACGGGGTGGTGAAGAACCGGTTGAGGCCGTTAACTCCAAAAGTACCTGCTACAGATCAGCCCATGCTATCGACAATCAATCATGTCCCCAACAAAGACAAAACATCACTTGGTTAGTTTAGCTAGGTTGGCATGGAAGCCTATCTTTTGAGACGAATCAAATAGAAAGTCGCAGAATACGACCTGAGAGCAATTGTGTTCAGCATCCTATACCGCACAGGTTTTTCTAAGAACGACCTGCACGCAAGCGAACAACAGAAAATCCAAGTGATCCAGATGTACCCTCACTTTAAGATCGGTGAGATCTGGACTGACATCCGGCAGCAGCTGCAATAAGAAGTACCATTTCCACTAACCCAGGGCCTGAAGACAACCAGTGAAGACGAGCACTGGATGAACACTTCCATCGAGTAGTTCGAGGAATAGATGTCCAACTGCATCAACACCCAGCTGCTGATCAGCAAGTAGTTCCACCGCATTCAGGAGGAATAGCTTTCCAAGTTTTATCAAATCATCAAGAACAATAAGCAAGCTAAATGATAATTTATGGAAAAGAAAACCATTACCCTAACTTACGAGGAGAAGCAGATGCTCGACAAACCGTGGCCCGGTATTCGGTCGCCGTATAGGTATTGTGTGCAGGCACTGTAGTATTCGCTTGAAGCCCGGTGCTGAATACCAGTACTGCACCTGTGGGCTTTCCAAGACACAGCCGTACTGTGATGGTTCGTCACATGAGGGCACCAAATTCCAACCGCTTACGTTCAAGGCAAAGAATGTATCGTATTCGCTGATCTGTGGATGTCGAAGAAACAGGCCTGAAGCGGGTCCTTATTGCGACGGTTCACACTCGGATCCTCGTATTGAATGGTGACTTCATACAACAATCACAACAAATAACTCAGCATCACACTTTCTCGCAAACTGAATTTGAAGGTCCACTTTGAATCGCACTTGAGTGCTTATAGGTAGCAGAAGCTCCAGTCGATGATCTGGTTCTTTCCAGTTAGAGATTTACCCATTTGGCTGTTTAAGCTTGAGGGTTTTATGATTTCGGAAAGCTGTTTATGATGCAAGCTAGAAGACAAGTAAGAGCAAGGAGCCCTAAGGCACAAGTCGTTGTCGCAACTAGTAACCCGTAGAGGGTATTGAAACATTTGACACAGATTGCATCTTTCAGGTGCAGTCCCTCTTCCATTAGTACCTTGCAGTTAAGTCCGACCAGCATTCCCACCTTTTTATCGGAGACATTGTTAAGCAAATATCTTATTTCCTGGATGTTTCTCGTAAAATTGAATCTCACTTCTTGGATGGTATGCTCAATGGCGTCAATGTTAGCAAGCGCACCAAACTTTAGCCTTTGCTTGACTCCGCGAATTCCATTAACCTCGTCGGTCCGATGGACATGCCAATTCGTATACAGCTGGCCCAGTGTTTGAGCCATCGAAGTCCCACATGCACCACCCTCGTACCTTTTGAATACATCGTGTTTCCATGATGAGACGTTGGGATAGTGATTCATTGTCGTAGTTAGGTCGATGCATCCGGAAGGGCACACAGTAAAATTACCGCAATGCTTGACGATGGGAATGTCGTTGCAGCTAATGAAGATCCTACTCTTGACGTCAGTGCTTGGAACCAGCCGGTCCTCAAAGTATCTTGAAGAAGAGGTACAAATCCTCCCAAATTACTCTGAGGAAGAAAGATTCTTGAACCATTGGTAGGTCGGTTCATCATGGATAATGTCGTTGATTCGTCCCTTTTCGTAGCTGTCAATTATATTGACTGCTTGCTCTCCAGCAAAGTTTAAGAATGCTGTATCTAACCCGCCGAGAATCTCGGTTATTGCCAGCACTGCATTGGCAAGATTCAGATAGTTGTTGATGTCTTAGGGGGTGTTGCCGAGGAGCTTCCCGTCTCTTCCTTGAAGGCAGGCTGTTGCCTGTTTTGCCATCAAATGTCCGATTCCCATGGCTACCAGTGTATCTAGGTTAGTGAAGTATCACCTGTGAACTATCTCTCACTTGCCAGTGCTTGGTTTAGAGGTTTGCAAGCCAAGAATATGCCGGGAACTAAAAGCGACAGCGCCAGTGCAACGACAGCCCCAATGGATGCTAAAAGCCAGACAGCAGTGCATAGACCCTTGGCAGCAGTTAGACATGAGGTGTTTGAGAAACAGACAACTTGTATCAAGAATGCGGTTGCTAGAAGAAATCCGACTAAGACTGCAAGAAAGTAAACAATGAATCCAATATAGGCAGCCTTTGTGTAGTTGTTAAACTTGTACAGAGCACTGAAGACTGAGGTGTCAACACTCCTGATGAGTGAGCTTAGCTTGTCAATGTACTTCCTTGCGTGCGCGGCGCCTTGCCTCACAAGGAAATCTGCAGCCTTCAGGCCTTTCGTTGTCTGGCTGACGATGCCTGCAACAATGTTTACTCCAGATGTCAGTTTGTACAAGATCCCCAATAGCGACACCGTCTTTTACGGCGTTCCAAGCACTGCTGGGAACGAGGAGTTAATGATCTTTGGGGCCCCTTTGGCTGGAGTAGGACTGTTGTAGCTCAGCTAGTATGTTTGATTGGGCTTTCGGAGACTCCCTATGTACTACAGGTCTTCCTGTAATCGCCTTCCGAGTGACTGGATGCGCAACAGACTATCAGGGAGGTATTTGGAGAAGTTCCCCACAGCGCTCGTCACATTTCCAACCATCGTGTAAAGAATCTTTTCGATGGTGCTGACTCCAGTGAAGAAGGTTGTCCTATCCTCGCTCATGCCCCCATTGAGAGCAGTATCTACTAGCCGAGCAGCATTGCACAGTATCGAGCTGACAGTCGATTCCATGTTTTGACTCTCGCGAATGCCATTGAAGACAGCGAAGAGCATGAGGAAGCCCAACGCCACCACGACCCAGACAGACGCGTATCCACGCTGCCTTTGGTCGTCCTTCACATCGGTTGCTTACTCTTCCGACGCAGACGGCTGATGGCAACAGCAGCATAGAATGCAGCCAGTAACCACGACACTTACCAAGACAGCCACGAAGAAGGAGACGCCGGCTGCAAGTGACGGAGTGACGTAGCTCTTCGCTCGGTCTATGTCCCTGTCCCTGATGGCCTTGAGGAGATGTCTAGGCTAGCGCTATTATTTACATATCGGTTCGAAGGTGCTAACTAAGAATGTTGTACCTGCTGGCCGCGAGGAGACGTTCTTGACTGCTAACTTCCATCAGAGAATTTCCGGGACACGAGACCACGGCAGGCTCGAATCGGCCGACCCTCGTGATCACGAGCACGCGACTATCCAGCACTGCACCGGTACCCACACCTGTTTTACTCAGAACAGTGTGTGGATTGCACACCGCCAGTCCCACATAGAGCAAGATAAGCACCAACCTGAAGAGTAATGGACTGAGCCTGCAATTCCTCACCTCCATATTATTTTGGATATCCCATCTCAATCCCTCACCAAAGTAGATTGGATCCGAAGATAAGCTTTTGGCGTTGTCCTGCATAATTTTATTAGCCAATTTTAATGAGCAAGCCGCACGAGCATAGCCCGCAGCACATGCAAAACAGTCCAAAGCTGAATAAGCTTTTTCATGGGCTGCTGGAGAATAGCCGCAGGAGACTTCAAGATACGGTTAGCTCGGAGCTGGACAGAATTCGGCATTCAGTCGAAAATGAGCTTGCGCGACAGCGAATGTTGGAACGACTGGAGAAGGAGGACCTGAAAGAGCGGGACCAGCTTCTTCGGGAGGTGTAGTTGAAGCTTGAGAAGACTGCGAAGTTAAGAGAAGATAAACTGAAAACCCGAAAGGAGGATCTTAAGTTTTTCCATACGAAGCACAAAGAGAAGGTACAGGCAAAAGTGCAGGTACTTGGTATGCTGATTGTAGGTAGACAAGCAGCAGTAGAAGAAATAGCGACAGTTGAGTGAAGCAGCCCGGGCATAAATTCAACGAGGCTTAAATGAGCGAGACGAACGCATGCGTCAATCCTTCAAGAGCATCGAGTTTTCGAAGACTTTGTATGACGACGCCATTAACCAAAAGAACAGCCTGTACCAATCATCTGCTGGCTTTGCTGAAAAGTCGAGAAGAGAGGTGTTCGAGAGGCTGCAGAAAGGGTCGAGCAACTATAAGCAGGTGATTAGACAAAAGGTGAAGAATCTTGATGAGCACAACAACGTAAAGATTGCTAGCACCTACAACGCCTGCCAGGACAATCTCGAAAAGAAGCACAAGCAGTTCATCCAATCCCTCGTCTTTTCATTGAAAAAGAGTGGACTCACACTCGAAAACAACGCCAAGGACTATAAGGAGAGGGTTGAGTTTAACCATGGGAACTAAAAGATGGCCAAGGAAAAGAGAGATGACATGAAGCAATCTCTCAAAGTCGATGTCCTTGAGAAGAAGGTGGAGTGCAAGCTGAGGCACCCTCAATCAGCCGATCTGAAGGCCAACGAGGATGACTTGCCGATGGATAGGAAAAACAGGCTTATGGCGTCTCGGAGAAAGAGCTTAATGTCCATGTCAACAGCAAGGGAGACCCGCTAAACAAACTTCTGGCCTCTCGTCGAAAAGCATAAGATGAGCCTAAGCCGGAGGAAGGTAAGTTGACCAGTAATGCAGCATGCCAAGGACGATGAGATCGTGAAATAGCAAAACGACCTCCAGCGAACACTCCGAAGGCGAGCACAGATACTAAACCGTTCTCAGAGCCTGCACCGCTCCGCAGTATTCAATAAGTAGCGAGTAAACCCCGAAAGCTTGGCGCTTTTCTGATAGCAAGTCTGCAGCTCGTTTCCTTCGGTCATGCAATGCCGGAAGAGCGTGACAGAATTTAAATATTAATAAACTAATTAATTAGTTAACTTAAATATGGCCACAAACGACCTGACTACCGAACAAACCGACATCCTGAGGCTGCTCTCCGCCAAGGTTCACCTCGGAGCCGAGAAGATCAACTACGCGATGAAGAAGTATGTCGAGCAGAAGAACAGCTCCGGCAACTACATCTTCAACCTCAGCGAGACCTACAACAAGATTAAACTCGCTGCCCGCATCATCGCCTCCATCAAGAACCTCTCCGAGGTCATCGTAAGGACTCTCTCATGTAGGTTGTCTGCTCCAAGGACCAAGGTCAGCGTGCCGTCTACAAGTTCGGTCAGTACACCGGTGCCACTGCAGCTTCCAGCAGCCGCTGGATCCCCGGTACCCTTACCAACCAGACTACCAAGAAGTTCCAGGAGCCAAGGTTGATCATCGTCACCGATCCCAAGTGCGACCAACAGGCCGTCATTGAGGCAAGCTATGTCAACATCCCTTGTATTGCTCTGTGCAACACCGATGCTCCTCTCGACTTCGTCGACGTCGTCATCCCATGCAACAACCGAATCACCAACTCGATCTCCATGATCTATTGGATGCTTGCCCGTGAAGTCAAGTTCCTGCGCGGTGAGCTTCCCGATCGCGAGTGGAACGTCATGGTTGATCTGTTCATCAGCCGTGATATCGAAAAGATCAAGGCCGAGCAGCAAAGACTCAAGGATGAAGCTGCCAAAGCCAAGGAGGAGAATGCCCCCGAAAAGTTCGACAAGGCTGTCGAGCCAGGACAGACCGTCGACGACTGGACCAGCTGATCCGTATTTAAACGTCTTGAGATCAACTCTCGAAGAAATATTATACTGCATTTTAATGGGATTACCACTGCTGTTGCTTGTACTTACCTCGTTGGGCTTCGGCTACGACTTTACTGACTATGTGAAGGAGTTCAACAAGAATTATGCTACAGTCGAAGAATACACCTCTAGGAAGAGTTATTTTGACCAAAACTACAGCAAGATACTGTTCGATAACAGTCAGAACTACAACTACACTTCAAAAGTCAATGAAATGACTGACTGGACGCAAGCTGAGATTAACGGTAAAGCAGATATAATTCAGCCCGGCTTGGACTTCGAACAAACATCAGCACAAGTGAGTCAGATTCCCAGACAACAGCTGAACCCGGGAAAGTAGGTGCAACCACCATCAGCTCTTCCTTGGACTGGCGAGACACAGGGAAGGTGACACCAGTTCGAGATCAAGGTATCTGTGGAGCATGTTGGGCATTCTCTACTACAGCTCTCTTCTAAAGCTTCCTTTTACAAGTAGAAAACAAGCAGTACGACCTCGCAGAAGAATACCTTGTGGAGTGTACTTCTGATAGCGATTGTAGTGGTGGGTACTTTACATCTGCCTTGTCGATAATCGGCAAGTCAGGTCTGCCTGAAGAGTCAAGCTACCCATATAGTGCATCTCATACCATTAGTGGGAAACCAGCTACATATGGCATCTGCAATACTAACAACCTAATCCAACACACAGCTAAATACACGACCTTTAGTTATAACTCTTTGTCAAATCACGATCTGAAGACATACTTACAGATCGGTCCCCTATCCGTAGGCATATGGGCTGACACTGGGTTTGTTCAGTATTCTGGAGGCATCTACAACTGCCCGAGAGCAGCCAAATGGAGTGATATTAACCATGCAGTCTTATTAATCGGCTACGACGCAGACGGCAATTGGCTGATTAAGAACTCATGGGGAACCACCTGGGGCACTGACGGCTACGGATATGTTTCAGGCAGTTCTTACAACTGTGGGATCAATATCAACGCTTATCGACTGTTCAATGAACGAACTATTATCTTGCTTTGGCTGAGCATTGCACTGCTGCTTTGCATGCTGTGACTGTGTAAAAAATGTGTTTGTTATGGATGAATCATCGAATCTTTGAAGGAAGCAGGAATATTCTCGTGTTTTCCTTACCGACCTTGCGAAGATGTTTTTTTCTGCGTTTCTGGAGGGTAATTGACCTGAAAGCTAAACGTTGTTGCAGGAGTTTGGTGAGTTTGATAATGACAGAGATTAAATGGATGACACGAGGACGCTTGGACTGTTCCGCTCCTATTGGAGTTACTTTCCTATTTTGCTTCACGAACCTTTGAATACGAGTTAACGCATCCAAACCTTTGGCGTAATGCTCGTGCATATCGTATTTGCCTTTGGTGAGACCATTTCCGATGATAACTATGTCTTCTCTCAGCCGTTCTGCAGGGAGACAGACTTCGGAGTGAATCAACTTCCACCCGTGCACTCTGATCTTCTCTGAACTTGGAATGGCACCGACTATGCTCAGCAACCCCTCCCCCATAGACTTGAGGAGGTCCTTCAGCGCTCCGCGTTCCCGACAGGCAGGCGACATGTTCACCTCCAGAAGCCAAGGATTCAGATCGCAATCCAGAATCACATCGAAGCCGTAGAGTTCAAAGCTGTTTCCCGATGGTATCTGATACTGCGCGCACTTCAGAGTCGACACTACTAACGTTTATAGGTTTCCCCGCAGCTCGGTATACCCATAGACACTGGCTAGATGCTCCTAAAGAGTGCTGAGGAGCACAAACGAGTCGTCCTCCGACGACTTGAGCCTGTTTATGGAGTAGTTAGTCAGGTGCTCATAGTGGTTGCTCAGAGAGTTGAACGAGTAGCTGCCACTTGTGAGTCGCAGGTACGCCTCCTGGTGGAAGTAGACGGTAAGTGGCTGGAAGGAAGTTACTAACACCCATATTCTTATGTCGAATTTCTTGTTTAGCAGGCGCCTCAGCTCCTCCTTGACTCGGCTGCCGCCATAATGAAGGAGCTCCTTGTCAGTAAACACCCAGATGTTCTCGATGTACTTCTGCACGATTCTCGAGGACTGGGTATGCCTCTTCAGTTGCTATTTGTTGTCAATCAAGTGCAGATTTCTGCCCTTCGAGCTTTAACTGGGCTATGTTTCAGCACAGGTACCTTTACGACCCAAATGTTGCTAAAGCCGTCACTGCGGTACTGTGGCATCGCCTGTTCAAAAAAACTTGCGTACTGTCTGATTAGTTTGACGCACTTATCGTTTGGAGTTACCCACTGCCCGGGATCCTCCTTTAGTTAGAGTTGGTAAGGTGGATCGATGCGGCTGAACTCGACTAATTCTTGCTCGATGCTGTCTGGAATTTCAATATGCTCGTCAAGGGATTCTGCCACTTACATCTTATCGTAGAGGCTCTGAAACCAGATGAGGCTGTGTAAGAGGATATCCCTTGGAAACAGAAAATTTTCCTGGGATTATCTCGCAACTATTCCTTACCACCCCCTTTCCACTAATTATCTTAACCTTACCTCGGGATGCCTGCTTAGGGGAATATTGGCTGTCTCTATGAATACCATATACTTCCTGAGGAGGTTCAGTAGAGCTGTCCGATTGAAATCCATCTCGAACTCCTCCAACTCCGAATGCAGGTCATATGTTCTGGGGTAGAACTTGGTCACTCTGATTTCGGGTGGAGCATGTTGGTAGAGGGTCGATCTTAACCCCTCCTTCGTTGTAAGTACGTGACTGTTGCGGAAGTGATTAACCTTATCGGCTGCATGAACAATGACTTTACCTGCCTCGAAGTAACTGCTGGAGAACTTATCAGGGTTGTAGACCCATACCAACCGCACCTGTTTAATATCCTCGCTCCGGCATTGCAACCATCCATTATCCAACAAGATCCTAAGTAGGACACGACCTTACCTTCGGATGTATTCGTCCTCCGAGTCGAAGTAGAAGTACTTTCGCAGTTCTTGTTGCTTTACTAGGGACTGGTTGGGCAGCTTTGAGCTTCTTTGTTTTTCCCTTCCTGTCAAGTTGATAGCTGGAAGTCCCACCACACTCTGCGACTGTTCAGCTCGTGATTTTAGTTCCTCCCTGTTCAGAAAGTTGGCTGATCTTCTCTGCATATTCTATTAACCAAATGCCATCGAGTGCCATTCTTCCACGGACTCCTTTTGAACATAAAGCTCGCCGCGTCCCGCTAATATCAACAAAGCATCGGTGGTCTAGTGGCATGATTATAGCCTTCCAAGCTGTCGACCCGGGTTCGATTCCCGGCCGATGCAATTTTTTTTTCTTCGTTGATTGGGCAGTTCAGGTGTTTTGGTGGATGCTTGAACTAACTAACAGTGGAACAACCGCTGATTGGTTTTGTTTTGCTGCTACTATTAGCTGTTAATTATTGTTAAATTGCTCAACGGCACACCCAACATACATGGCAGAGATAGCGACAATGAGGTCCGAGCGGGGGAGCAACAAGGAGAATAGCTTTAAGCCAACTCCTCAGCGAGTTGACCTGCAGTACTTCGAGAGGCGTGGTGGAAGATGCATAATGAAGCATCTCAACGACGGAAGCGTGGAAATCCACGCTGGAACCAACTCTGACTTGCTCGCAATTGGAGTGCATCTGATAGTGTAGGCACTTTTAACTGGTAGGAAACTCGCCAATAACGAGGACTTCATCAGCTGCGACGGTAATAGCTGCGACGGTAATAGCAAGTTACGGCTGCAAATGGTCGATGGAACTGATAAGGAACAGGCTTTGCTGAACCATGAGGCGACACTCAGAGGGTTGCTGAACTCTGCAGTCAGGAAGTTGGAGACTCTGAAGGAGGAGCAATGTGTCTTCACTCGCTTCGAACTCAACCATATAGTTGCCGCCACTGTAAATAACTATCCGGCCTTGGAATTCGCAATAGTCGCATTAGTGAGAGGAAAGGGGTCTCTTCACCTCGAATAGCATTACTAACAGTACAAGTACAGTCTGTTTGGCAACGAGGAAAGGCTACTCAGGGACTATTCAGCTAACCTCAGAAACCTTCCACTCAAGCTTGTCGCCGACGCCGTGGGTGTAAACCTCCTTATTGACTACCACGGATGTATCGAAGAGCACACCAGTTCCGATGGTCAGTCAAAGCTGCATATTCTCTCTGGTAAAAATAACAAATCAGTGCTCAAGTATGACCACCAACCGCAGAGTCACAGTCTGCCGGTGTCGAACACTAATGGCCTTACGTCAGAGGTCAGTGGCAGTGTTCCGAAAAGAGATAATAGTCGGTTGAGTATCAGCAGTAACAGCGACTACCGGTGCAACGAAACCTCTCGAAGCAAGCCATCGAAGACCTGCCCCCACTGCGGGAGAATTAAAACCGAGCGGTTCTGTGAATGCCGAAAGACCGGTACCCCTAAAAACAGCCATAAAGGCAGTAGCACTGCTCTCCGACCTGTGGACGGCAGCAGCAAACCCACGAAGATACCCCAAATAATCAACACCTCCTCCAACAGCAGGAAATGCCGGAAATGTAAAACCGTCCGGCAGCTGTTTATGGACGACGAATACTGCGGCGAGTGCATTGGAGTCTACGGTATTAAGCGATGCTGCAACTGCAATCAACTGTATGAGCTCAGCTGTGGAAGGTGCAGACGCTCTTGATATTGCGATTCATTTTAAATGTAGGAAGACGAAGAGAGTGTTCTGGAGGAACACCAAGTCAACGAGGCCTTGACTGCGAAGGCGAGGAAGGATGCCAAGTACCAACGCTTCCTGAACTGGATCAAAGCAAACGGGACACTCATTGACCCACGGGTGATGTATCCCACTGCCTTTGGGATAAGCGGATGTATCGGGGTGAGCTGTAGCGAATCCATCCCTGCCTACCAAGTAAAAAGCGAGTGTGACTCAGGCCGTAATCGCCATTCCCAAGAAAATCATTATCGATGTGGAGAGTGTCAAGCAAATCCCATAGTTCACTACAGTTGTCAACGAAAACCCTCGACTCTTCAATGGTAGCGAACAGTCGGATGCTGCATTCAACACGCTTTCGCTGTTCCTGATCTACGAACATCTGAAGGGTGACAAATCATTCTACTATCCATATTTCGAGGCAAGTGAGTGTAAGAACCTACTCTTGCACTGGTCTCGAGCTGAACTTGAACAACTGGAGAACAGGGAAATCTCAGAAAACCTCATCGCGTACAAGGATGAACTTTAGTTTCAGTTCATCAACTTCCTGCGGGTCATAAGGAAGTACGACAAGCTGTTCCCGCCCGAGATCAACAACGAGAGCTACAAAAAGATCTTCGAATGGGCCTACGAATTTGTGATGACGAGGGCATTTGGGTGGTCAGTACCCTCGGCGTCGCTGATTCCCTTCGCGGATATGCTCAACCACGGTGATAAGTACCTCGACCATTTCCTCATCGACCTCAAACGCGAAGCTTAAGCACCAGTTCTAGAGGGCGAACTTTATGCCCAGAAGTCGAAGAAATGCAATCTATCTATCTTCCGAAAAGAGTTTCTGAACATATCACCGGAAGAGGTCAAGAAGTTGGTGACTTCGAGTGCTTCAGACCGAACGAAGTATTTAGCTCGGCATAAGAAGCTCTTGGAAGCAGCTTCGACTGCCAAATCTCAAAAGAAGTAGCTCTCAGAGAAGCAGCAAATGTACTGTATCACCCATCAACAGTACAACAGTGGCGTACACAAATTGAGGCAGCTTACGTTCGCCTAGAGCTCCTGTAGTGAGGACAACGATACTGACGAAGATGACATTGCTGACTTTGCCTACAAAGCGGAAAGGATGAAGATCGACAACAAAAGTATTCTCAAAGGAAGTACTACAGTACCTCTCAGCAAGTCTCTTCAGAAGTATTGGGAGCTCTATTAGTAGCCAAAACTGAAAGGCAAGCTGCATGCAAGAGGAAACAAAAAAGCTGCTTTGCTGTAACAATAGCAAAACAGGACGAAAGGAGGAATGGAAAACGAGGATAGCGAGGAAGAGAAAGAATAGAGTGAAGAGGAGAAGTAGGAAATTTCTGTTTACAGCCAGAAGTCTGAAGATCCAAATGAAAGCGAGGACACGGAAGACGAGAAGTTGGGTTGGGTGGTCGAATCCAACCCTACCGATGTCTATTTCGTACTTTACACCAACCGAGTATACGGCAAGAATGAACAGCTGTATAACTTCTACGGTAGGAGATCCAACAGGTTTCTACTTCTGGGCTACAACTTTGCCACCATGAGCAATAAGTACGACTCATTCTGCTTTCGAATGGTCGTGCAACCGCTCAGCTGCAGCAAACCAGTTGCCGCGAAACTTATCTTTTCGAAGATGATCAACACCAAAGACAGTAGTGGGATCATCATTACTAGAGAGCTCAAACTTAAAAAACAGAGGGTTTGCATCGGTACATTCAAGCAGTAATGCAGAGCTCATCAACCACTGTCGGTGTATAGTTATGGCCAACATGTATAAGGAGAGACTGACTGATTCGCTGCCAACTGTGATTCCATTAGAGAGGCAAATTGAACAGGCTGCTATCAACCTGGCCAAAGAAATAGTGAAGTACCAACTGGACCAATACCAATCAGACAACGAGACCGATGAAGAAATTCTACAAAACAAGGTAACACCGCCCCGACTGTACACCGCTGTGGTGATCCGACTATCCCACAAGATAATCTTAAGGGAACAGCTCAAACTCCTGGATCGCTGCTTATAGTATCTGGGACGTTGGAAGAACCAAAAGATTAAGCTCTAGGAGAAGGAAATGGCAGATGTAAGCCGAATTCGCGAATACCTCTACGAGCTGGAAAGAAGTCTATTGTGATCAAGCAGTGCCCTAAATCAAGTAGTCGTTTATCTTGATTTTAATGTTTCGTCGGTTGAGTTCCGACTGCAGGATTTGCTTCTCGTCGTTTTTCAAGGCGGGAGCGAGTCTCACGATATCCATGATGCCACCTTTCTACAGACAGCGCTGTATGAGCAACTTGATAGCTTCTTTCGGTTAGAAGTCCTCACTGACCTTTCCACATTCTTCTCCAATCACCCCTCCCAAGAAATCTTTAATCTGGAGGTAGCACAGCTACACCTTCTGTGCTCGGATGTGGATATCGATGAAGTCGTGCAGATTGTTTGAGGAGAGTTCCAGCTTGTAGCTATTGAGAATGCGAACAGCTAGGGTACTAAACTCGCGGTCGAGAGCTGCTTTTGCGAGGTAAAGGTAGAAGTAGTTGGGCACTGCGCAGGTTGTGTTGATGAGTTGGTCAAGACACTGCAGATGAACTTCCCTAGATAGCGCTTGATCCTCAAGTTTGATCATTGCTTCGACGGTATCTAGCTCCTCTCTGTTAATTCCGAAGTATTTGGTTGGGAGACTGCTCTGTCGTAGGGCAGGAAGCATCACATACAACAGTTCTAGAGGATGAGAGCAAAGTATTTTCCTGTAAAAATCGAAGGCGGGAAAGGGGGCGATAGGAGCAGTCCAATACCCACTCTCAAACTATTTGAAAAACTGCTCGATATAGACAGGCTCTGACCTGCTCGATCCTTTCCTATGGGCTTCCAAACGCACTATAGCTTCAATCCTTGTCGTGATCGCTTTTTAGATCCTCATCGAAGATGGAAGAAACTAAGTGTCTTCCTGGTTGAGCGACTGGAGGATATAAACCAGTGATTGTGCGAGGTTTCTTGTATCACGATATTTGGCAACACTGCTGCTATATCTACCTTGCTTACGAGTGATCGTCGATCGAAACCTTTGGTAGCGCTGATGTTAACATTCCACTTTAAGATGCATACTTCGTGCAAAATGAAGGCCGTTCTGGGCCCTCCTCAATAACTACGGTAATGATGAGGCACCCTCAACACCCCTCAGCTTATGCAGCAATTCTTCTTGCAGCTCTTTGGTGTACTTGAGAAGTGACTGATTGTACCTCTCGAAGTTGCTATGTGAGTTCAGATCCTTGTTGTCCTTCTGGAACAGGGATTTGGAGAAAATTTCGAGATGTTGACTTACCAAGAACTTGAACATCAAGTATGTAGACTCCTCCAGTGTCTCGAAATCTCTTTCTCGTTTCAGCACGGTCCTCAAAGGGCTTTCAAAGAAGAGATCAAGCTGTCCTTATCGGTTGAATACCTTCCCAACTGAAGCAACGATTACCTTTTCCTGATCGTCCTCTGGAAACAGAGCTATTGAGAACTTTCTGCTCTCCAAATTCGAGAACTCATTGATGCTGTACAAAGTTTGGTGGATCGTATAGTCGCTCACAACTATCTCCTGATGCTCGTGGATCAACTTAGTCTCCATTGCCTTGTGGAAAGTACTGTACATTTTGCCGTTCCAGAGGAAAGCTGTTCGGCATTCATACTCGTTCTCGTGAATGAAGCCAGGAACTGTCTCAGACGACCGTTGCACCCCCTCTACAGTTGTTCTCATATCAACCACAGTCACAGGTGCACAGATATTCGCGCATTGAATATAGACCAAGATAGTGGTGTCAACTCCATCCAATGCAAAGGTTTTTCCATCTTTGCTCCTGGTCAAGGTGGATATTTGCTGGTTGTTTACTGCGCAGATATCGAATACGTTCAAAAGTCCTCGAAGAGGCGTTGAATATGACTTTTACTGCCCCAGTTCAACCTTGTAGATCTTCACCTCGCCCTCAAAAGGATCTCGTACGTCAAACAATGCATACACCATGAAGTATGCCTCAGTGAACACTACTTCTATCTTCCGAAGTGGCTACGGTCCCATTGCCACCAGAGTCTTTGAGCCAAACGACTGATCTGATTCGAGAGTGACAATCGCCAAGCAATTCTACTCTCCGAAGACTACGAACGAGTACTTCTCATCGCCGTTGCAAGCCACACGAAATGCTTTCAATGGAGATGGAGTGGTAAACCTTCTTGACGAAGTTAAAAAGCCGTAGGCACTGCTAATTGTATGCCCCCACACCTTACCGTCGAGGGTACTGGTCAGAATGTATCCAAGATGCTGCATCGTTGTTGTGCCATGCTACTGTGATTGTGGATTGATTCTGGCTTGCACAGCGCCAGTGTTATAGTTCCTAAACCTACGTTGAGCCAAGTAAGTACGTGAGAAAGTCTTCGTTGTCAGGTGCGCAGTAGCTTCGGATAGCTGGGATGAACCCTGTCCTTTTGGAGATATGCATTTAAATTATGGCTATTGAATACCCAACTCATATGAGTAGCCACACACAGTGAAAATATCGCTGAATTAAGACTGCCTAATGCAATCTGGTGAATCTCGTGAATGAATTATCTTGATCTCCAGCTTGACTGATACGTAGGGGATACGATATGCTCAACTTCCAATCTAATCCAGTATTTCGAGCCAAATTCTCGTATCCTCAAATACTTGCCGATCCCTGTTTGATCATTGTGCTTATTAATAAATATCAACAAGCATGGAGCATCTTCCATAACACTGCCAAGGGTGTTCGTACCTCCTCTACAAAATGGGCAGCTGCCCCTACCCAGGAGTGAGTCTGATCTATTCTGCCCTATCAACGCTCCCCTATCTACTTGCGTTCCTCATTGGCGGTCTCGCCCTCATCAAAAGACGTCTTTCGTACTTCGTTTGCTTCTTCATAATAGCGTCATGCTACATCTTTACAGATGCATACCTCAAGAACATCTTCCTCGGTAACTGCTGTCTTACCTAGATCCTCGACCCGCTGGCGCATGCAAACACAGTTTCGGTATGCCTAGCTCACATATGGTGGTTACTGCCAATATAGCTGTGCTCCTCGCAATTCACAATCGCAATGACATCTATATAGGCGCCGCCTTCTCAATATTGGAAGCGCTTGCTCGCTATCAGCTGCAGTACCATACCGCGCCACAGATACTCGCAGGATGGATTCTTGGGGCAATTTACGCAACAGTCGCGGTTAAGTACAGTTAATAGAAAACATAGATTGCTGAAGAAGCTTCATCAGAAGTACAATGGACTTCTGCGCACGATCCCCTTGTTGATTGATGACGTGAGCACCGAAGCACATAAAAAATCTGATTGAACACACTTATTTGTCACGCTTGACTTCGTACGAAAGCCATTACAGCCTGACTGAGAATAGCTAGGACTATGAGACAGATGAATATGTCGTCCAACAGCCCAACTATCCCCAATAAGCTTTCCGGGAGGATATCGAATGGACTCAGGATGTACAGCACAAGGAGGAACATTACTCGGTAGCGGCCGAAGTTCCTGGGCAAGTACTGAAAGAATCGCGGGTTGGTCAGCGCGTTCTTAATGTGGGTCCACAACACTGGTAGTTCGATGAGGCACCTTAGAATCTGAATAAACCTTCATTTACTCCTCGATTGTCGTCATACAGGTAGTTGTACTCCTTGATGCGGTCGGTATAGATCCGTTCACCTGCTGAAGGTGGGTCGTGAGGCTCGAAAACTCGTAGCATAGTTGTTATCGGTTTGCGGCAGGACGGACAGTTGATCTTCAGCTTGGTTGCATCGTAAACCTCGAACAGACATTTTGCTGAGTCGCAATGTGAGTACCGCAGAAGACGTGGCCACAGGTTCCAGAGGTCTACAACTCTACTTGATCAAGACAGATTGGACAACTCTCGTCTCGATCCACTGGTCGACCATCGACATTAATGCTTGAACCGCCAGCAGCAAACAGGTAGTTGTAGACCCGCTGAAGGTATGGCCTTGCGAGATAAATGAGGAAGACCCCGAGTAGTGCTATCGGAAGCATGAGCAACGTGATGCCAAAGCTGATTCCTTCGATGATGGGGCTAGGCATGATAATCTAATTACATCCTACAATCAATGCTCGATTCCAGCGTCAGAGAAACCTGACGCTCAACTTGTTTGAAAGCATCCGAGAGGCTGAATCAGCGTCTTGGATTTTGCGTCGTATGTGGTGCAGACTGCTTTGGCGTGATAGCTAAGATTGCTTGCCGTCGCTCGCCAAGTCATGCTTGACTATCTGTTCGTAGAGTCTATTGGTGCTTCGATCTGTAAGATTGGTGTTCGTCTTCACGGTTTGTGACTGAGTAATTTTGTGCTGCCTGTTCTGGAGGACTGCTTTCAAAGTGTTCTCCTTTTCTCGCACAGCAACACACGAAATGATGGATCTGTGCAGTCGCGTCAGCACATCCCTTGCTCTTTCAAGTTCCTCCCTCGTCTTTTAAATGAGATTTTCCTTGAACTTAACTTCCTTGACAAATTGCCGATCTCCCGGATTATAGCTAAGCTTGAAGTTGTGTAGGTTATGCACCATCTTCTGCAAAGACTTCTTGGACTGTTATCTCTTTGAATTCTGGCTGATGTATTCTACAATCTTATGTCGTAAGTCGATGTCTTGAACGGCTACCCGCACAATCTCAAGCAGCTTCTCCAAACCATCCTCATCCTCTTCGTCTGGCTCAGCTATATCTTGCTAGGCCTCAATCAAGGCTTCGAGATGATGTTGTATCTGCTGTCTCTATCCCTCCAAGTTGTTAACGTTAGTGGCTAAGGTGTCGTTCTCAGCAACCAAGCTTTCTACTTTCTCACGATATCCACCGCACAGCTGATTTTGGAAGTCGATCTGTTCGAATAGTACGAGCACCCACTCCGAGACCTGAGATATGCCATTAAACTCCCTGCTGCTACGTCCCTCCCCAAATTTAATGGTGCTGTGCCTCAGCAGCAGTTTTCTAAAATTTTCGCACATAATCTTTGCGCCATCCTCCGACAGGAACAGTTAGGCAAACTGTTTGATGAACCCATTCATAATTTCCACGACCTTGCCGAACTCATCGGTAAGGTGCTGACAACGTTAGCACCCCCCACGATGAATCTTTACATTGGAGTTCTCCCGCGACTTCGAAATATCGCCTCGAGAACTCTTTAGACTCTTGTATGCCTTGTTGTTCTTTCGTAGGGCACTGCTGATCTGTTCATTCTCGAATTAGAGTGCAGACACATGCTCGGCCAACATATGAATCTTGTTTTGCTGGTCCATGTTTTCTCTTTGAAGAATCTACTCCCTTTTCAGCAGCTCTTTCAGCTTCTCGTCGAGTTCCTACTAAATTCCGCTTCGTTCAGTAGCATGCGTTGCCTTGGCAATATTTGCGGGTTCCTGCTAGCTTTCCGGCTACTAAGTCTTAACCTGTTAGCACTAATCCTCACTGAACTGGTTGGGCGGCCGAAACATCGATTCGTTGATGGGGTCGAAGTTGCGCAGATAGCGCCTGAGCGTTTCAGCCGAATGATTCATTATACCGAACGTTAATTTATTACGAGTAGTACAGTGCCGCCCACTGGCGAAGTGTAATAATAAAAGGTATCAACACAATGAACAAGCTCTATCAGATAGAAACACTGCTCAAGGTGCTTTTCATCATCTGTTACTGGGTAGCGTTCGGCTACTGCATCATCATAGCTGTGGCTGCCTGCTTCATGGCCGTCTACCGCAGGCTCAAGACAGTGGAATTTTCTGTGGCCTACCTCGATAGGTTCTTGCAGAACTAGTACGGTACTGACATCATGCTCATCATGAGCTTCTACTTCACACCAAGTGCCAGCAGTGATGGCTATTCGCTATTCTTCTATGTACCGCTCGTGCTGCACTTTTTAACAGGAATCGCGGAATTTATTCCACTTGCGAGGTAATCCCAACCAGCACTGGACCGCTACTTTGGTAGTTACTCGCAGATCACCAAAACCTACCGTACGCAGCTACTGCATACCAAAGCCAAGATATAGATGATATACCTCCCCATCACAGTGGTGCTAACTCTGTTCAACTTCAGTAGACTCGTAGGTGTTGTTGTCTACTTCCAATATATCCTCATGCGTGCCAAATACTCTCGGGAGTTCAATGATGCGACCACATAGCTGGACAACCAAATCGCTCCAAAAGTGGCGACCGTTGGTTTGAAGGGGATTTACGACAAAATCAAGTAGCTCATGAGATCCATCAAAGCACGGGTGGGAGCTCCGGCATGACTGTATATACACATCAATCTAATTTAAACTGTCCATGGAGGAGGAACCTTACGAATCCGACAACTCGACTGAGTTCCTGGCAGAAGACTTGCATGTTGATGTTGAACCATCTGAAGCAGGTACATCAGTCTCCAAGATTAGAGATCGAAGCGAGAGCGATCGAGATGGGAATGCAACTACCATAAGATGCTGGGTTACTGTATCTCGCTCGTGAATGCCTAACTGCCCCTCTTCCGAAGTACTGGAAGCCTGTAATGAATTCCAAGGGAGACAGCTACTACGTAGATTTGCTCAAAGGTGTTGCTTACCGGGAACACCCAGTGGATATGCACTATCAAAGACTGTACGAAAGGGAGAAGAACGTAACTGCAACGTGAACTCAGATTAGCCGTGGAACGCTCTACGAGAGATTCAAGTTAGAAGATGTGAGCTTCAAGCTGCCGCATATGGTTCTTCAAATGCAAAAGGCGATGAATGTCCTTGTCAACCTCAACCCGATTAGTGAGATGCAGACATAGCGGAACGAGGAGTAGGAAGAATAATTGAACAGATAAAATCGCATCGTCGAAGCGCTCGAGGCAGTCGAGTCTGACAAAGCTTTCATCTACGTAAACAGCGAAAGTTCTTCTGAATGCCCTGAAGAAGTGTTGTGTACATCTCCAAAAGAGACATCTATGCAAGCAAGAATGGCTGCGATACGAAAGGAATAGGAAGACCGTCTTGAAGCTCGACTGCAATAGTAACTCACAGCCCACAGCAAGACGTTGCAGTTGGAGATAAATGAGATGCTAAACCTCCGTCGAATGGAACTGATTAGCGACTTCAATTGCCATCGAATGGAAAAACAAGAGGAGCTGGAACAGAAAGAGTAAAGACTTAAACTATCAAAAGACGAGATCGAATCTGACAATAGGAAGAAGGTTGAGCGGCAAAGAAATATCGTTGCCATGAGCTGTTCGGATGAAGTTTAGAGTCGGCTTCAGCAGAGGCTGGAAGCCATTAGAAATGAGGCTGAGAATCGACTCGCAAGGACAAAGTTTGAACTTGAACAGTTGCAGCAGCAAAGCAGCAGAAAGGTAGAAATGTGCCAGCTGCAAGAAAAACTCAAACAGCTGTACATGAGATTTGCACAGGTCGAATCCAAAAGGCTTCGAGTATAATGCAGACTTCACTACTATCGAAGGTTCCTGAGTCAGCTCTCTGCAACTTCTGGAAAGTATAACCTCATCGAGAGGACTGTGAAATTCCAAAATAAAGAGAACCTCCACGAAAACTGTGTCGAATATTTTAAGCAGGAGCTACGCAAGAATGATGCACTCGATACTTATGACAGTCTTGCCCGTGGGTACTTCAACAAACAGAAGAAGCTTAAGCTTGTGAGACCTACCAAACAAACAGAAACTGGACTCAAGAGAGAGTGGGAGTCTCTCGAGCGTATGCGCACACTCATTGACAGGGAATGCTACTCTGAGGTCAGAGAGCTTTCTAAGACTATCAAACTCAACGAAGTTACAGGTAATGAGCACTTGTACCCTCAAGTAGTTACCTCTGACGAGTATCTTATTCATCCGTTAACAGCGAGAACACCCAAACTCCAAACTCCTCAACTCTATCCACACTCACGTAGCAAGCCACGTTTGGTTCCAAAGCTGTATAGGAAGATCATTTGACATCCTTACTTACTGTTATAACTTTAAATCATGGACTTAGTGTCGGTGACTCTTGAAAACCAGAATAGCATCGTCCCAGTCACCGTCAAGGTCTTCACCATTGGTAGAGCAGTGTCTCACGAACTCGCCATCAAGGTATTTAACGATAAATGTAGCATCCAAGTATCTCCAAGGACCATGCTTACATTTAACAACGCCCAGGAGGCAGAGTTATCCTTCGAGACCTTGACTCTCTAAATGGGACGAAGGTGAACGACGTCAGGATCAATAAAGGCGGTGAAGTGGAGTTGGCTGACGGAGACACTATCGAATTCGGAAAAAGTACAAACAATGACTGATACAGCTGACGCAATTTACACGATTAGGATCATGCAGAAGGAAAGGTCAGTAGCCCCTTCATCAGGAGCAAGAAATAAGCAGGATAAAAAGATCAATCTGAAGGAGATGTTTGCACCGATCAACCTACCTCCTGAGGAATCGAAGCAAGAAAAGGATCCTTTGGTGTTCGAGAAGAAGATTAGAGTGAGCGAGATGAAATAAAGTGCAGGGAAGGTGAACAACATGAAAAATATGAGAGAAAGTCGACCGGAGGAATCACAACGGGGATCACAAAGGATTAATAGCAACCGACCAGCCGAGAAACGCATTCAGTTCAACAATATGGAAGACTTTTTGAAGGAAGTAGAAGTGCCTGCAGAGGAAGAGATTAAATAAGTAGAGTCAGCTGCAAAGCAGAGACAACTCCGAGAGACTCAGCAAAAAGAAATTGAGCGAGTTAAGTTGGAGAACCGCAGAGTTGAAATTGAGAAAGCGAATATCGAAGCCGAAAAACTAGAGGCTTAGAGAGAGCTTATGAGACAGCAGTAGCAAATGCGGAATCAGATTGAGCAATAACGGCAGAGGTTGGAGGAATAGCGAGAGCAATTTATGAAGAAGATGGAAGAAGATTACCAAGTGAAACTCCAAACTGAACTCGAATCGCGAAAGCAGACAGTTCTTCAGAGGGAGAAGGAGGATAAGTAAATTCGAGACAAAAAGGTCGAACTTGAAGGTAAGAAGAAAGAGATTTAAATGTAAGCGGATGCATTGGCCAAGGAGTACGAAACGATGTACCGATAGTCCGTTGAAAAAACTAAAAATTTGATAGACAAATACGAAGCTTCAGAAAGGCAGCTCAGTACATCCATTGCTTCGAGGCAGCACGAAAAAGAGGAGCTTCGACAACGAATTGAACAGGAGCAGCATGTCAACTAAGCAGTCAGGCGAGATTTTCTTATGGTAAACTCTAAGAACAAAGCCCTGCTATTGTATGCTTCCGAGCTACAAAGAATCATGGAGGAAGCCAAAAGTGCTTTTCCAGCTAGCAAGCTGGAAGGGCAGGTTCTTCAGCAAAAGAAGGATGTTGAGGGACACCGCAAACTACTTAGGCTCAAGAATAAATAAGTCGCATCGCTTAGAGCATCAGTTGAAGAGGTTTGGAATCGGTACCTTTCGAACAATAGTCGGGCTTCCAGCCAGGTTCGGCTAATCCGATAGAACCTTCAGAAGACAGTCGAAATGCGAGATGAACTCTTCTAGTACATCCAACGATAGAAGGAAACGGAAGCCCGATGGGAATCCGACCTCCGTCAAAATACGGAACAAGCCGAACGGATAAAATCGGTGCAGTTGGAACTAGCCAAGAACACTGATAATTTGGAGTCAATGCAGCGAGAAAATACCAAGAAACTCTGCCAATACCATCTGCAGTTTGTCAAACTGCTGAAGAATGCGAAGCTGGAAAAGAAGCAGGCGGCGGAGTTCCTCATCGATCAACTCGTGACCATTGAGAAAGAGAAGCACGATATTCTCATGGACAACGAGCGCCTTCATCTGAAAATTGAGTCAAGCATTGCAGAAATGGAGTCAATTAGGGACGAGTCGAAATATCTTTCGCAGCTGCTGTTTTCTGAAGTAGATCCTAAACAACAGTATTCACATCTAGAGGCGCTGCGCAACAGGATAATTGAGCTTACTGAAGAAATTGAAAGAATACAGCCAAGTAACAGTGTTAGTTCTCTGGTAAGGCTAAGCAGGGAATTTGAACAGGTTGAATAGGCCATCAACGACGAGAATTAAACACATTTTAATATCAACCAACGAACCAATAAGGCTGTCGAGGCTGGTGCTGCACAGGGAATGCAGAGCATTCTGGATTTCTTCGGTGGAAAACTGTTCGATAGGGATGGACAGCTGCAATACCTTCACGATCAGCAGCTTGCCTTGAAGGTACAGAAGTTGTAATGCAGCGGCAACTCTAGCTAAGCGACAATGAACTTCGCCAGCAATAGGAAGTCTTCCAACAAACCAGCGCCGCCTACGAACGTACAGATAAAGTTACTCAGGGTACAAATAAGTGCAGGTTCGAATGGCAAGGCAAATGCTGTCCGAGAGCAAGTGATGAAGTTTTACTGAATTCTACTATCAAAAGTGGATCTTCTTCAGCGGTTTACTCAGGAACTTCTGCTTCAGCTACTCCAGATCCTGCTCCGAATCTTGCGGTGCATGCTTCGATGCCTTGTGGTCTTCCTTTTCAATCTCCTCCTCGAATTAAGGGGCGTTGTCGTTGAGTTGTTCCTGTTGCTTCTCTTTCATCTTCCTCTCTTGCTTCCTCTTCTTCCTCTATAGAACCTTCTATTGCCTTTCCTTTTCGCCCAAGAAATATTCGCCTGATTACATCAGCAAATCCTCCTTGCGAGGTTGCTGCGGTGGTGGGAAAGGATCGTACTCCTTCTTCTCAGTCAGCTTCTTCTTCTTGCGCTTCTGCTTTATTTCCTTGAACCTTGGGAGGAATCGATCCCAATTTTAGTCCTTCAACTTCTCATCCTTCATCAGTTCCCGCTTAATCATGAGTTCCTTGATGTGGTAAATCGGATGAATGTTCTGCATTGTATCAACAATGATGCGACTCAGGATCTTGATGTTCTTGAAGTTCCCAATGATGGAGACTGTACTGCCTTGAACAAGAATGTAACAGTCGGTCAGCAGCTCCAACGCCTTGAGAGTTGCACCGTTGGGTCCAATCAGCCTTTGTCGACGTTTAATGAACCGATCGGTGTTACGAACATACGACCGTATCTTGACAACTTCGCAGAATATACCGTCATCCATTAGCCGAAGTGCATGTGCATATGGTACACTTCTGGACAGCAGTTTGATAACATCTCGGGCCTTGATAATTGCGTAAGGGTCCCATGTCTTCTTTGTTGTACGTACGGTCAGTGAGCCCTCCAACAGGTTGAGCTCAAGCTTAATGCCAGACTCCATAAGCTTCTGCTTGACCAGTCCGTAACACTCCTTGATGTACTTCTCTCGATACTGTGGAAAGAGCACAGCGAAGCTACTCTCCTCCAGAAAAGCGCTGGACTCCTCTGGTTTAATCTCTGGAATCTTCCACTTGTCTAAGGTCGGATCGTTGTCCCAAGCCTTTTCCTTGCGGTACCGCTTTGATTTGGGAACCACCTTGGGCTCCGCTTATTATGCCATTGTTGACGGCCAAATTATAAGATTTCGTATCAAACAAGCAGGTTGCTCAAACATCCACATCATCGTCTTCCTCCTGCTCGTCGTCCAACACTAATTAGGGTTGCTTGCCGCACTAGCAGTTCTTGTTCGCACAACAGGTCTTTTATGTCGTTTGTTTGTTCAAGTAGGGATACACAACGTTCTTGAGTTTCTCCAGTTCGTCAGGTTTGGCAGAACGTTTGAATGAGAACCCCATGTCAGTATGCTCAGGTTGCTCAGTTTTGTCCTATTCCTTGTGCTTTGTTACTTTGAGTTGTCCATCGACCAGCTCCAGGATATAATCCTGCTCGTTGGAGAAGCCAGTGTACCTCCTCACAATCATCAAACATTGCCATTTGGGTTTAGCCTGCTCCAATTGTTTGGTGAGGCTGATGATGCAGGTACTCTGTCTCTCGAGACTCGTGATAATTGTCTTGTTAAGGTTCTGGCTGGCCAGTATATTGATCTGACGATAGCCTCGATGCAGTTCGGAGAGGCTGTTGATAAAGTGAAGAATTTCCTCTTGGCTGTAGAAGTGTTCCAAGGAAAGTAGACCCTCGATTGTCAAGAAAACCTCAGCAAGTTTATGGGCTAAGTAACTGCGTCAGTACATTCGATGAAGCTATTGAGCAAGGCGGTGCATCGAGCCAAACCGCCAGCTTCACGCAATGCGCTTCCCAATAAAATGTATTGGTTGGATAGATGCTCACCAACTTTGATGACTGCTCTGCTACTGTTTGCACGAAACTCCGTCTTTGACGCGACAAGCTTTTTGATGTAGCTGATACCAAAGTCAACAATCACGTGGTGCCTGCATGGTCTTATCAGGTACCTATTGGCATCAGTGCTCCTTTTGATGCTATAGTTCCACAAGAGTCTGGTTTATCCGTCGTTCCAGCCCTCGAGCAGGCACACTGGTCGCTCCGACTCGTTGATCTCAGCAGCTAAAAAGCTGCCGTTGAGGTAGTTTGCTATGGTAACCATAATCAATTGATCATCGCACCGATCGATCACTGGAAGGGCATGCGAGGCACGTAGCCAAGTTGGTGGACTGCGTTGTTGATGACAGTGTTGCCCTCGATGATGGTGGTCTTGCCTTCCTTTTCGACTGGCAGCTTGCTAATATTGATGTTGTGGTTGATGACTAGCAGTGGGTTGGCATTCCGGAGCACCTCGTCGTTGAGACTGATACCGTCGAGGTACTGCTTGAGCAGCGACTTAAGCATCACGTTGTCTTTCTGGAGTCCTTCCTTCTGCTTTTCGATCGCCTACATAACGAAGTGGTAGTACCAGCTTATCGAGCAGTACCTTGTTGTACCGCTTGTAAAAGTTATTGAGGTATCGGAACTATTCGTACTCTTCGGGAGTGAGTTCTGTGAAGCTTTGCTTGAAGTCCTCCGGGATCTAACTCTCCTAGACGGATCCCTCGAAGAACGGCAACACCTTCTCCTTCTCAGTTTCGTGTCGACGGCACAGTTCAGCAGTCTTCAGAATCTTCTCACCGAGTGCCTCGTATTCCTTCAGACGTTCCACAGCGTTGCGGGAATTGTTGGACAGCTCTTTCCTTCGCTTTTCTTCTTCGTCGCGGAACTTGGTCATCTTTAGCTTCAGCTCCTGGTAGTTCTTGCTAATATTGTCCTTCTCCTTTTTAAGAGCAGCATTCCGAGCTGAGCACTCCTTCTTGTGCTGCAGAATCTTCAGCTTGTATTGGTCCATCTTCACCTTCTTGGTGGCAATCTGTCGATTTAGGTTGTTGATGCTCTTCTCAGTCTTCTGGTTGTATTCGTAAGCGGAGCTATGCTCACCTGTCCGTTTCTGGGTGTCGCTGGTGTACTTCTGCGACATTTGCTCCAGCTCCGTGTAGTACTTGTTGGCCTTGCTTTCCAAGTACAGCTTCATATGGTTCTGGTCCTCGATGTTCTTATTCTTGATCTCTTCGCGGAAGGCCTGTTCCTCCGATTTAGTTTCGTCGAGCTTCTTCTTGTCTTCTTCTTTAACGGTGTCGATCATGTCTTCCAACTCCTTAATGTGGTTGCGATGGGTTCGTTCCATCTCCTCCCGTTCGAGGCTATACTCGTTCTCGAGTATGGTCACATCCCTCCTGAACTCCTCCTGCAGCCCACGTATACGTGCCTCCTGGACCGCTGTGAGATTTTCTATGTGGATGAGATGGTTGAGCAGCGCCATTTGATATTGATCCTCAGCCTCATCCAGATTCTTGTCAATCATCTGTATGAAGGCTTCCTTGCTATCGAGTTCACGCTGATTGTTCTGCGAATACACATCGATTTCGTTCTTAAGTTCCTCCGTTTTAGCGATACGCATAATCTTTCGCCAGTAAGTCAACAGCTTCTTCTTGTTGAAGTTCACAAACTTGTGCTCGTTCTTGATTTTGGTGCGCAGGATGTCTCGCTTAATCTTCGCCAGTTCCTTGAGCTGATTGAATTCGTCGTGGGTCTTGGCGATCTGCCGAATCTTAATGTTCAGCACAGGTGGGTTACCACCGGGTCGGGTGGTGCGGCCCTTCAGCGTTTTGCCGAGCAACCCCATCGATGAAACTGCTGCTAAATAATTAATTATACGAACGGACGATGCCATGCTTCTTCTACGAAGGCAGTTAAATTAACACTGTCATTGGCAAAGCTGCTTCTCTCCGGGAAATTCAAACTCTACCGGTATGAGACATATTCTCAGTATAAGTGCGGTGATAGCAAATTGAGGTATAATACTTCCCAAAACTCACATGGAGGCAGTCGAGTAGGCCAAGCCTATCACAGTGAAGCTACACAGCAAGGATGGCAACGTTAGGGAGATCGTATTCAATGGGAAGCTCACCGCATTCGGAGGTATATTCAAGACGCTTGAGGAACACGTGCTGGAACTAAAGGAGTTTGCTGACGAACCTCATCTGCTCGAGAAGGTGAAGGAGTTCTTCGATAAGCACAAATATGAGCAGGCTAACATCAAGATCCAGAGGCCCATGGTCTCTAATGTCTTCAAAGACAATGTCGATGCCACTACCTACGAGGTGCTCAAAGGTATTCATCTTGTGGTAACCCAGACTATGCGGAGGAGGCGCACGAAGAGGAAGCAGTTCGTTTGATAGCGCTAGCCGAGTATCTGTGCATTCCCGAATTCAAGAATGCCATCTACTCAGCAGTAGCCAGCAAATTCTACATCGGCTCCACCGAGGAGGACCTTGAGAAGTTCCGGGAGCTCCATAATCTCCACGAATTGTCCGTGGACGAAGAGGAAGCCATTATCAAGGAGTACCCTGGCACGTTCGGCAAGCTGCAGGAACGGTTCCAAGCCGAGCTGCGTAAGCTCGAAGCCTAGCTACCGAACAATTGATTCGCTCGTCCAAATTAACCATTCACAAGATATGAGCTCAGGCTATCGATTGTATACATTCTTCCGCAGCACAACAGCTTGGAGGGCACGCATCGCTTGCAACATTAAGAAGCTCCAACCCGAGTTTGTGTTCGTCCACTTATTCAAGGGCTAGCAGCGCGACAGTAAGTATAAGGACCTCAACCCCAATCAAGGAGTGCCCACGTTGCAGCTCAAGGATGGTACAGCGCTCATAGAGTCCATGGCTATCATCGAGTATCTCGATGAGGTGCATCCACAGCCCAAGCTCTTTCCTGGGTCTGCTGTTCAACGAGCTCAAATCCGAGGCTTCTGTGAGATAGTCAATTCCGGAATCCACCCCTACCAAAACATAAGGCTTCTCGATAAAATCGAAGCCGACTTCAAAGCAGATAAGATGGCCTTCGCAAAGTACTTCGTTTTTCGCGGATTGGATACCATGGAGAAGATGCTAGCTCGCTCGTCAAAGAAATACTGCTTCGGAGACGAGCTGACAGCTGCAGATGTCTTTCTTTACCCACAGGCACTTGCCTCGGTAAATCGTTTCGGTGCTGTGCTATCCAACTACCAAAACATTGACCGTGTAATGACAAGCCTGAAAAAAATCCCTGAGTTCGTACAGGCGGAACCACAGAACCAGCAGGACTTTGAGAAGTGATGTGAGGGTCGAGTGAAGATGAAGCCTTCGGCGATGAATTATTCCAATTAATTGCATTTTATTGCCTGAAAATTCGGAGTGAGCAAGCCGGCCGAAAGACCCGCTTTCCTTTTATTGCCTTAAAAACACGTCTTTAAATCGATAAATCCTTAGCCATATAATAAATAAAGGTATGGCAAATCTGGCGGTGATCATCGACAACGGTTCGGGTATGTGCAAGGCGGGTCTCTCCGGCGACGACGCTCCCAAGACCAGCTTCCCCTCTGTGGTGGGTCGCCCCAAGGCCCAGTCGATGATGGTGGGCATGGACCACAAGGATGTTTATGTCGGAGATGAGGCCCAGCAGAAGCGAGGTGTTCTGACCCTCCGCTACCCAGTGGAGCACGGAATCGTTACCAACTGGGACGACATGAGTAAGATCTGGCATCACTGCTTCTACAATGAACTTCGAGTGACTCCCGAAGAGCATGCCTGCATGTTGACAGAAGGTATAAAATCTCCCTAACCCAGCCCCCAGAAATCCCAAGGCCAATCGCGAGAAAATGATCGAGATTATGTTCGACACCTTCCACGTTCCAGCCTTCTACCTTGCTATTCAGGCCGTACTGAGTCTATACTCCTCTGGTAAGATCACCGGTCTGGTGCTTGACTCCGGAGATGGTGTCACTCACACCGTGCCCATCTACGATGGTTATGCACTTCCCCATGCCATCGAAAGGAACGATTTGGCTGGTCGAGACCTCACTCAAGTGATGGCCAAGCTGCTTAATGAGATTGGTGAGAACCTTGCCACTTCCGCTGAAACTGAAATCGCTCGTGACATCAAGGAGAAGCTGTGCTACGTCGCTCTTGACTATGAGCAAGAGTTGGAAGGTAAAGCTTAGTGTTATCTCAGCCTATAAGACTAGCACGAGTAACATCAAGTCTTACACTATGCCCGATGAGAGGGTTATCGAAGTCGGCAGTCAACGATTCCGCTGCCCAGAAGTTCTCTTCAAGCCCATGCTTATGGGAAAGGAACTGCCAGGTTTCCACGAAATCACCTACAACTCCATTATGAAGTGCGACATTGATGTCCGCAAGGCCCTCTACGAGAACATCGTACTGAGCGGTGGAACCACCATGTACAGCGGACTCCCAGAGCGTCTCACCAAGGAGATCACCGAAAAGGCACCAGGCACCATGAAGATCAAGGTCCTTGCTCCTCCCGAGAGGAAGTTCTTGGTGTGGATTGGAGGATCCATCCTTGCTTCCCTGTCGACCTTCCAGGCCATGTGGATCACCAAGGCCGAATATCTCGAGACAGGTCCCCAGATTGTGCACCGCAAGTGCTTCTGATATACCTAGAGAAAATCAGAGTATTATTCCCAGTCTAAGTTGTACACTACACAACAGCCGCTCTCTTGGAGCCCAACACCCTTATTAACGTTGTTGATTATAGTTTATTTCTCAATGATTCGATGAAGGCTGCATCCTGGGTGTACTCCAGCAGGTTACATATTCTTCAAACCTTACTGGGATCGTTCTTTTACGCGTAAGTAAGGCGATAATCGAGACACCGTGGAGAAGCATTGGTAGTTAGACGAATTAGTAAATATGCTGAACATTAGGATTGATTGGCGGAATGTGGGCCCGATCTGAAGCATAATGATAACTTTGCTTCAACGAAGAAGTTGCATTATACAAGACTTATATGCGCAATGAAAACCCGATGCTCTATAATTATTACCACCAATGAAAAGCCAGGCGAAGTTCATCCTTCTGCTGGTCGTAGCACTCGTAGGAGTCACCCAGGTCTACCGATCAGAGACTGAAACACCAGTCGCTGCAGCTAAAGCTAGGCTTTTGGCGACGCTCGACACTACTCTAGTCCTCACTGGTGCCACCCGTACTCAGAACGTCCTGAGCTTCTGCGGAACCACCTCACGCACAACTCTCATCAGCGATACTGATATTTCCACCGCTGAGAGCTACTTCTCAACCCTGAAGATGTACTTCAGTGTTGATGCGTAATCTTTCTAATTAACGAAGCATCATGTTGATCAAGTCGGTCCTTGCATTCGACCTTGCGTCGCTTATGACTCAGGAACAGTCTCTTATCATCGGTCTCGCTGTATATGTTGTGCCATTCCTCATCGGTCTGGTTCTCAGCCTGACTCTATGGTCCTGCCTCTGCTGCTGCTGTGCTTGCCCCAGCTGCTGCCCTTCAAAGTGCTGCCAGCATGACGAGAACCTTCTCTACACCAAGTGTGAGATGCTATGGCCCGTAATTTTCCTTATGCTTGTTCTATTGCTGGCCTGTGCTGCAGCTGTTCCAGGTATTCTTTTCGATCTATGTAGGCATTACAAGGGCTTCCACTCTCTCCGACAGTATTAAGACGATGCAGTGTGGAGTCTCCTTGGCACTTGATGATCTGTTGAATGGAAACGTCACCAGTGATAAATCCAGTTTCTTCATGGGAGCTTCGACCCTTAACACCTACCTTCTCAACTTCAAGGGAAACATCACCGATATCATCAACAACTTCACCACGAATCTTGGCACCGATATTAGCCAGATCAACGGGAACTTGTCAACAGCAAAAACCAACCTCGGTATTCTGCCTACCGGTGGAACAGCCAATGCAAGCTACGTTCTCAGCTATACTAATCCGACCACCGGTGCAGGAACTGTAGCAAGTATCTTCCCAAGTGTACTTGGAACTGCCAACGATAGCACAACCCTAACAGGATCACTTTTCACTTTGGTTGATACTCTGTCCTCATCCTTCGGCGTCATGAATACAGCCATCACAACACTTAGTGCATCATCAGGAACCATTGTGAGCGGTATCCAAACCGCTGCTGATAGCATCCTCACTTACAGCAACCTGATCGCTGGTGTTGACACTTCATTGACAGGCTCATTCAGCATGATCGGTCCCTATCTCGACTACATTAGGTATGCCTTCCTTGGGTATTACGGTGCTGTCATTGGACTCTCCGTTCTTGCACTGTTGGGAGTCATCGTCATGGCTTGCTTCGACAAGACTGGTTGCCGTCACCTTATGTACGTTTCCTGCGTCATCATGTTCATCGCATGCCTTGTGGGATTCTTACTGTCGTTCCTTCTCTCCATCGTCATCCCAATTCTCTACATGGGATGCTCAGTTATCAATCCTGCCCTTGATAGCTCGGCCAGCTTCCTCAGTAAAACATTGTCTTATCGTAGATGTAACATCAAGCCTGAATCTTCCATCCGACATTACTTCGGTTGCAGCTGTGTGCTTACCCGGAGGTGGAGGAGCCATCCTTAACCAGTTTGGTTCAACTGGTGCTGACATTAACAGCAAGATCTCAGATGTTAATACAATGATGACGAACATACAAAGCTACGGAACTTACGATACCACTCCACTGACCGCTGCCATCGCCAACGTCGGCACGACAATCGACGACTACACTTTTGCCAGGCGAAACGATATCATCCAAGATACTACCAGCCTCAATTGGTTCAACAAAATTGCCAACCAAAGCTATCCAGCTGCATGCAGCGGTGATGCAGTTTTCCTCGCTGACAGTTTAGTTCCCAGCACAAGCTCACTTTCCCTCTCGACGATTCCTTGCAAGAGTGGTATTACTGTTGTTGCAAACGCAAGCTGCACTGACTTTTCAGCTACTGGTACCTGTCCTGCTGGATGTATTGACATGTACAATGTCATGGATACTGCTGGAAGTCTCGGAACATTCACAGGATACTTTACCTCAAGGTATTCAGCTGGTTGTGCTGCTGCCCTCAATACTGAGTTCACGGATGTATACAACAATTGGTATACTCCAAGAAAAGTAGCTGGAGGTGGTATCCCCTCTGTCAAGACAAGGTGGAATGCTGGAGTTGCTACTGACCTCGCAAATGTGGTTGCCGACATTGGTACCGTCAAGCCAAATATGGTCTCAACCTTCAGCACCCTCAATGGCTCGATCAACCGACTCGTTGATCCGACCTACGGAATGGTCGCCGGTATCAACTGCCTGCTCATCGGCGAGGACCTCAAGACCGCCAAGAATACCCTATGCGTAACCCTCTTCAACAGTCTGTACTTCCTATTCATGACCATCGGCACAGCTTCGTTCGCCCTGCTGTTCTCGATGTGCTGCATTGTCTGCTCGGGAGTGCGCCACTACAAGCAATCGCTCAAGAAGAACGGTAAGCCAGTCCCCGACGGTTCGAGCCTGGGAATCGGTGGCACCATGAACCAAGGCATGCCCATGCATCACATGCCAGCCAAGCAAGGCTATTATTGATCCACATGATTAACAAAAGGATATTTATGTGGGAGCATTCGCTTAATAGTTCTCGGAATTTATTCCAATGAGCTTTCTATGGGAATCTCCTCGATTGACTGCAGTTTAAGATCGGCACCTTCGGCAGGTCAAACAACCAAGGTTACTGCTTCAGGCCAAGTCACAGAGTCACTTCTACAGTGGGAACGACTGGCAGAAACCCGATGCTCTTCACCTTCTAAAATCAATGAAAGAATAGTCCAAGTTGCTCGGCCCACAAAAAACGATGGTCGTTTCACGCCCACAATCAGGTCTCACGAGGATTAAAACCAAACTTGGTAGCGGCAAATAGAACGACCCCAATAGCAAACAGAAGTCGCTATCGCTCGTCAAAGGAAGTATACCAACCGAAGGAACTGAGAGCACCTTTGGAACTTCACCCATCCACGAACTACAGCACAGATAAATACTGGGTCTTTTCGAAGCAAGGTGTGCCGATTCGCAAGTAAGCTCGAGCCGCGACTTAGATTTATTTCTGTAAAGAGCAATCAGCGAAGTTTCTACAGAAGATCGAGAAGTGCTGCAAGGACCGTCGAATAAACCTCAGCAACTCTTGGATCGGCTTCCAAGCATTGAGCAGCCTTTGCGGCTTCATAACTACTGCTGGACTGTTTCACATCAACCTTGAGAAGAACCAGATTGGCGATTCTGGTGCCGTAGAGATGTCGAAGGTGTTGCGGAACTCCACGACAATTGTGTACCTCAACATCGCTTCCAATAACATTCGGGAGACGGGAGCATAACACATCTTTGGCGCACTTCGGTATAATGCATCATTGGTGGAACTCGACATCAGCTCCAAATAGGGGCTTCACAAAAACTGTATTCGTACTGGCACGCGATCACTCAAGGAAGCACTGAAGCACAATACCACCCTCGCAGTCCTCAACATCGCCAGCACGCAACTCAACTTGGAAGGACTATCGCACCTAACAGCTGGGCTCAAGCAAAACAGCAGCGTCAGCAGTTTGGACATCGGCAACAATGACCTAGGTCCGGAGTGCGTGTAGGATATTATGCATATCCTCCGATAGCACTAGCTGCTCGAACTCAACCTGGCCAACAATAACCTCGGTAATGACAGCATCAAGCGACTCATGGAGTTCATCAGCAAAATCAACCGTACCCTACGAGTTGAGAAGTTGGACCTCAGTGGCAACGGCATCACTCACAAAAGTAGTCCTTGCATGTTTGATATGCTGCGCAAAAACAGCACTCTCCAACAGTTGAACCTAAGCAGCAACCAATTTCATCACGACAACCGCATGTTGTCCTTACTGCTCGAGGACAATTCGGATCTGAAACTTCTCAACCTGGACTCCTGCAAGATCGATGCAGCATTTGCCTATTCACTCAGCGATGGGCTGAGGAAATCTCGATCGCTACAGACAATCACCCTCAACCGTAACCTGCTGGATCTGGAATGTGTGTCGTTGATCGTGCGCAGTCTCGAAACCAATCTGTCTTTGTAGAAGTTGGAAATGAAGAATTGTCACTTGGAAGATTCATCAGCAGAAGTTATTGGCGATGTTCTTCTCAAAAATAACACGCTAAAACACCTCAACCTTTCGGACAACTACATAACCGATCCCGGAGCACGAAGGTTAATGGAAGGCATGGGTCATAACACAAGCCTCAGAGAGATACTCCTAAAATCCAACTTCGTGAGCTACAAACTACTCAGCCTTATCAACCAAAAGCTGACATAAAACAGGTTGGTACAGGTCCATGAAAAGCTCCCTCGCTTCCGGCAGAAACTCGAGACAGTTCAGCAGGCTACTGCCCGATAAAACCAAGAAGTGGAGGATTTCGGCAAGTATCTGCTGGGTAAGCAGACCAAACTGACCACCGAAATCGCAGTCCTGGAGCTAGAAATGCGGAGCCGATAGAAGCGCATCCAGCAGAACTCGCAGCAGTACTAAACAGAACTCAAGTAAGCGGAGGGAACTTTGAAACAGCTGGCAGCCAAACTATCCATCAGCCACCTCATCAACGAGAATATCGATCGCAAGATCCATGAGGCTTAACAACGACTGCATACAGAGCAGCTGGCACTGGCCTCCCTATAAAAACTCTGAGCATATCTGGTATTTATTATCGCTGGAAGAACATCAAAGCTTAATCAGCTTGGTTTGGATCTGACGGTTGAGTTGCTCTCGGGTTAACCGCTGGTAGGCGTCCTTCTTCAACAGAATGCATTCCTCGAAATAGTCCAACAGCTGCGATGCGTGTACATGCGAGTCGATGCCATCCTAACCCTCCAGCCTTAGTGATTCGATGTAGAGTTTTAGGTAACGGCCACGGTTGCCAAGCATAGTGGTGAACTTATCTCCATCAACTCCACGCACTATTTCCTCCCTGAAGCAGTTTACCAGCATCTGCAGCTACTGCAGCTCGCGGTCAATGGTCATTCGGAATTAGCGGTAGCGTTGGTCGATTTGTTGAGCAGGCTTATCCATCTACTTCTTCAGGCCGGTTCCAATGTCAGTCAGTTCCTTTTCACTGGCTCTCACGATGAAGTAGCCAACGATTACGGCGTAGCGATTGGGGTGGTGCTACAGTACCTCAGTTCCTAACCGAACAACTGCGCTGACCTTCTTGTGGGAATTCAGGAAATGTTATAAAGCAGCATCTGACTGTGGACTGTTTGGTTCCACGAGTGGACTCTTTGACATGTAAAGTTGTTGTTGCTGCTGCGGAGTGGGGGTAGTGAGAGTCGACCTTAGCGAATAGTTGTTGGTCTCTGGAGTGTTTTTTTGAGGGGAACGTTTCTTGGGCCCTTGATTTCCATCTTGACTCTGCACTTCCTGCCAATTTTGGATAGTTCTACTAGTTGCTCTCAAGTAGTTCGTGCTTTGGGTTGACAGGTCCTTGCCTCCAGTGTAGTTTGTACTGTTGTTGGAAGTCGATGAAAAGGCTGTTGAGGTATTCTTCGATTCGTTGGTTTCTTCTGTGAGCTTGAACTCAAAAAGTTCCGACCACTAAATACGCCTTTGTGGGTCTTTAACGAGCATACGCTTCAACAGCCTCTAAAGGTTGGGATTGGTTGTCTTCGGGATCGGAGCATCTGTTGAGTCCAGGACTTGAATGAGTTTGGCGATGGAGCCAGATTTATATGGGCACTCTCCCGTGAGCAGTTCATAGAGCACTACGCCAAGCGACCAGATGTCTGCCTTCATTGTGTAGACTTCACCCTTTAGCACTTCAGGTGCCATGTACAGCGGTGAGCCGAGCATAGTTTCGGCGAGTCCTTGAGGACTGGTGAGACTCTTGCAGAAGCCGAAATCAGCAATCTTGATGATACCGTTATGCAGGAGAATGTTATCGGGCTTGAGATCCCGGTGCATGATGTTGAGCTTCGTGAGAATCTTGAAAGCTTCGACGATCTGCTTAAAATAGTAGATGGCTTTTGGTTCCGGCATCACCTTCTCAGGTGAGCTGCGGTACTGCTGCATGAGCTTTTCTAGGGTGCCGCCGTTGCAGTACTCATACACGAAGTAGAAGTTGTTGACCGTCTTGAGCATGTCGATGTAGCGGACAATGTGTGCATTTTCTCCCATCTTCGATAGAGCGCTGATTTCGTTCACGGTGCATTCTTCCAGCTTCGGCACATCCTTGAACTTCTCTGCTCGGATGACCTTGATGGCTACCTCCTCCTTGGTCTTTATGTTGACACCACGGTACACCTTACCGTAGACGCCCTGTCCCAGCACCTCCTGCAGCGAGTAGTTCTCGATTATCTTGCCCATCTGAATATTAAAAATGATCAAAGCCTATCCCATAACCACAGAACAGTTATGACAGCGGTGCTATATTCCATATACAACCGAACCTCAATTGATTTTCATGGACTCTTCCGAACCAACTGTATTACGGATATCGCTCGCGCCCACTATTAGAAATTCCGGTCAGGATACTTATAATTTAGCCACCCAATCTCTTCCAATTCCCAACTGTGTAATCAAATCACAAGCTCTTCCAGATCTGCCGGTTCGTAATGCTGAACGATCAAGGTATCGCCTACTCGCAGCTTCAGTCGGTTCTGGTAGTTGATCACCACACAACCTGCTGAGCAACCTGCGGACTATCTTAATACTGTACTATACCGGAGGAATAGTTGAGTCGCCTGGGGTGCAGCAATCGCAACCATGAACGAGGAAATCGCTTCTGCCGCACATTTTGCTTTCATCTTGGGGGGTGAGCACGAAGGAGCATGGGCGCTGCACGGTTGAGTGCATGATATTCTGGCAGCTGCTTAGTTTGTAAGTGTTCACTGGCAGAGGACCGGTATTGACGACGCATTGCATGTCGGGATTAAGGTAGCCTTGACCTTGCCCACTGTAGCCATGGACATCGACTGCCCACGACCCGGACCCACCTCTGAATCTTCCTGTTTTCTGATAAAAAGTGTATGTTTGGGCCTGTCGTGGCGCCAATGACTTGCAACAGTCTTGTGTACAGCTTGAATTGTCAGCTACAGTGTGTATCTCATGAGCATTGGCAGCCAAGAGGAGCAGGAGGATCAGTCCAAGGGAGTATTTTTGATGCATTTTTTATAATGGCTGGGAAACCAAGTTGGTTGGTCCTTGTTGTCATTATATATGTGTGAAGGGATCAAATGCCGTCCAACAAGGAATCATAATAACCAGGTCCAGAGCTGACACCTGATGCTTAGCTGGCAGTCCTCAGCATCAGTCTCCTCCGTCGAATAGGATTCTCTGTACATCATCAATGCAGATTATCATCATACATTAGTGATGCTCAATCTTTCCTTCACAGTGAAGAGCAGCAGTTCGTTTATCATCATACCCACTGGGGTATCACCGCATGCATTTACTTCGTATCCCATGACCTGAGTTTGAGCTGGCCAGATATTCTCTCGACAATTCATTCGTCCACCATTTGACATGACTGAAATGGTTTCAACCTATGAAATCCTTACTGTTGCATACCAGATCGCCTGTTCCCTCAGCATTTGTTTTTTAACTTTTTCGTTGTGCAACAGTTGCATGAACGAAGACCGCTCGGAGGCGCCCAAGGTTCATGAGTAGCTCACTTAAACAGACATTATGCAGATGCTGCACAAGAAGAAGATGGTAGTCATCGAGAAGTGCTTCCAGTAGAAGGAGAAGGGTCTCACTATAGAAGAGTTTCTGAGCGTGATGCTCGAACACCTCGACTTTGACCGGTCTGATGAGTAACACCATATGCAGATAACCCTTGCACTTATCGAACTGTTCAAGGAGATCGACGTAAATGGCGATGGCACCATGTAATGGGAAGAATTTTCGAACCACATCATCGAACTGGGACTGCTACGCAACGACCGCAGCTTCAAGAACATGATAAAGAGCTACTTTCCAAGCGAGACAATCATCGACCGCGAGAAGCATGACAACGTGATCGAGAATCTGTACTACTTCGAAAAGATCAAGTACCTATTCTCAGTGGAGAAGGATTCGTCGAGATTTAAGGTCTACGGTGTCAACAACGCCAACCTCTTGTTTGAGGTGAATGCTCACAAAGGCAGCATCTTAGCAGTCGAGCATCTGAGCGACCAGAATCTAATTGCAACGAGCAGCAACGACCTCACCATCAATTTTTGGGATGCATCGTCCTTCAACCTCAAGCAGATTCTCTCGGTGCCGGAGATCCAGCTGTGTATTCGCTACGCTAACTGGAAGTCGGCTAACTCTCAGCTTTTCTATACCGGAGGGTCGGATTCCATCATACACATATACGATGCAGCTACCCTCAAGGAGAGAGGTACAATATCGGGTTGGAACCCATTCTACCGCAACGATTCACAACAGTTCGGTCACAATAGTCCAATTGGCGATATTCTACCCATTGACGCCCAACAGACATTGGTCACAGCTGGCTACGATGGGAATATCTGCCTATGGGATAGCATCACTCATCTTCCAAAAAAGGAACTCAAGGGGCATTCCAAAGGTGTATACTCCTTAGAGTGGTGCGACTGGTCTCAAATGAATCAGTGCTTGATCTCAGCCGGTCTCGACCACGAGGCCTTTATCTGGAACACCTATGTGAAGGAAAAAATCTTTCTACTTCGAGGCCACAACCATCCGTTGGTGGGGGTTAAATGCCTGCCTGATACGCCTCAGATCGTAACTGCCGATATTGCTGGTATGGTGAAAGTTTGGGATGTTCGAAACTTTTTGTGTATGCAAACCTTCAACGTTCCTGCTGAAGAGGTCAATGCATTTTGCTTGACTTACTCAACCAATGCTGGCCAAGCAATGAAAAAGAGAATCGTATGCGCAAGCAAAAAACTTGCCTTCTACGAATACGACTAACCGAAGGACCAGTTTCTTACCGACGAAAAGATCTGTCTGAAAGTTCTGTTCAACGAGACCCTTTTAGTGTTTATTACTCTGCATGCCGACTCTCTCAAGATCTGGAGTGCGAAGGATGGACGACTTGAGAGTGTCTACCGTGGGTTATCCAGCGGTGAACTCACTGTGGCAATCCTTGATAGCCGATAACGCAAATTATTTGTCGGTGACAGCTAAGGCGATATCTTTACAGTTAACATTAAGAACGGAGCACGAATGAAGACCTTTCAGAATCACGATAGCTTAGTCACTGGACTTGCCCATTGGACCGCATAATCCAATGATTTGGATGATGATCGCTCAAAGGACACTCGACGACTGATAAGCATCAGCAAAGGTTCTGAAGTGTACATCCATGATGAAGACTCACCAGAGGACGCTCAGAGTAGCTGCCGATATACCATGAAGCAGCATAAGGACTCCTGCAACGCAGTCGTGATTAAATAGTCAACAGAGATGCTACTAACAGCCAGTGACGATAGCAACGTCATCCTAACAAATCTGGTGAGCTACCGCCAATAGATTCTTCCGCACTGCAGTGAACATGAAATCAAGAAGCTCATTTCTCTGGGCGATCATAACTGTGTTATAGCATGCGACAGTTGGGGAAAGGTTATATTTTACTCCGTGGGATAGAACAGCCGTTTCCGCAATAAGGTGCTGTTTTCCATGTAATACCAAACTCTGTCGCTGACAAAGAAGCTTTAAGTGTTTCCAGTGACGGCTATTGAGTTCGATCGCTATAACAAACTCCTGCTCTTGGGTGACGAGTTTGGCAATGTGGAGGGTTGGGACCTAAGTGAGCTACTGAAGTTGGTGGATGAATGTCGGTTGGAGGAGAAGAAGAAGAAACGGCGCAAGGAGAACGACAAGGATGAACTTTCAAATAACTCCACAGGTTTCATCACCAGCTTTGTGGAAAAAGTGGTGATGTCTGAGATAAGCATCACAGACTTTACACCGAAGCTGGTGAAAACGGTCTTTACCATCAAGAAGGCACATACTGATGGAATCACCCACATCGAAGTGCTCGGAAAGTACCAGTCGTTTGCAACCAGCTCGTTCGACTGCTGCTGCTATATCTGGTCACTCAAGAACTTCAAGAAGATTGGGTCGCTGATTATTGGAGGTGATAGGAATTGGGGACTTCAGTTCAATCTAGTCGAGCGAAGGAAGAATGCAGTATAGGAAGCCAATGATTTGCTGGGAAGTATCAACAAAAAGGAAGAGTCAGAGGATAGCGATGAGGATGAGATCAGACGCTCCGAACGAGTGAAAAGAGAGCTATCCACTCGTAAATAGCAATGCTTGAGCAATGTCAAGAATCTAATCGACAGACAACGTAAACTCATGGCTAGCATCAACGATAAACCTGAGAAGTTTGTAGATCCCATTGAGCAGGCTGAAAGGATGTACGAGGGGATGCTGACAGGTGAGGAGTTCGGTGATGAGGACGAGGATGCTCGGGTATCCTACCTGCATGAAGATGTCGCAGACATGAAGCGACAGAATTTCGCAGCATCACACCTCAAGAATCAAACTCACAGTCGTAAGGCAGGGCGCTCAACCCGGCAACAATGATTACGCTCCAGTCTAGTAATAAATAAAGCTGTTATGAAGAAAAGTGATCATTGCTACTCCTACAAGAACTTGCTCCCGAAGGAGAACAGCAGTCGTCCTGTCGTACCTGTCCCCGGAAGAATGTCAACAATAGACAGCAAGTTGGATCGAGCTTCGAAGGAGCTGCAAATGGTAAATGCCAGAAGGGACACCCTCCCGACCAATAACAGCAGGCAGTTCCATTCCTCCAAAGAAAATGATCCAAGGTATGTGAACCGGCAGGCTAATGTTCAGACGGAACCCAACCACGACATTGTGAACACAAAACAGCGCAGCCGCGAGTTCAAGTTATACACGGAAATGGATTTGGAGGAGAGCAAGCATAAGTAGCGAGCTGATAAGCTGGAACTTGAGTTGCAGAGGAAGCTCAGCGATAGCGGGTTCCTTGGTTTTTTTCGAACTGGCAACTCTTCGGAGTTCTCCCACATAGACATCTACCTGGAGCTTGTCAAGATGGAAAATATGCTCAATGATAAGAATAAGGGACTGTTCGAGCTGGAAAAGAAATATTCATAGGCCCAGCGGGAAATTTAGGAACTGTTAGAGTGTCGGGAAAAGAGTGAACTGAAATTTCGCAGCCACACTGAACAGATCCGTAAGTTCACTGAGCTGATTGACCGGATGCAACAGAAGCTCGAGGAGAACGAGGGGAACGAAAAGTATAATCAGCTCAAGATACTGTTTGATGATTTGCAGAAACAGCGAGTTGCCACTCTCAAGCGTATTAAGGAGGTGGAGGACTAGTTGGCCAGCGTCAGAAAAGAGCGGGAACACTAACGGGAGGACATGCAATCAGAGATCCACCAACTTTCGGAGTCTCATAAAAAGGAAATGCATGAACTCAACGATACACTCGCCAAGAAAGAAATAGAGCTGGGCGAGGTATCCCAAGCAAACAATGAGCTCCGAACACGGGTGGAGCAGCTGAGCAACGAATGTGAATCCTTGACTGTTAGTGTTCGAGACCTGCAAGAGCAGTTAGAAACAGATCAAACACGGAGCGTTGAGACTCAGTTGGAGCTGTAAAGTTTGCGTGAGACAGTAAAAGACTTGGAATAAGATAACCAAGACTTAAAAGGGCGAGTTAATGAGCTTCAGGAAATCAAGACCAAGCTTCATTCGGAAGTGCAAAAGAAGAACGAGTATAAGAATCTTGTGAACGACCATATGTCAAAATAGAAAAAGTTAGAGGAAAAGCTCCAATTGTCCAAGCAGGAGCTCAAAAAATTGGAGTCCTTGATGGCTCAATCAGAAGATTGTGTGACAAAACTGAAGGCATAGCTCGCTGCTCAGAAGGCAATCGAAAAACAGCTCAGGGAGAACCTGACTAAGTACGAATATGAGGCGAAAATGCTCTTGGATGACAAGAAAAGGCAAGAAGATTTAATTGGCAGGCTCGAAAGTGACCTAACGAAGCAAACAAAGACCCTAGAGAACTACCAATCGGAGCATGATTCAAACAGCATGAAGCTCCAGTCCATCAACGAAAAGAGGCAGTCCAACGAACGCGTGAAGACTGTGGGTCGTATGAAAGAAGCTTGTGCAAGGCTTCGATTGTACCTGCCTGAAGGTTTCGAGCTTCCACAGATCAAGGAAAACGATGAGTTGGAGAGAACGGTGTGTTAGCTATGCCATCTTGTTAACAGTCTTATGACAGAACATCTCAACCCTGTTAGAAAGCAGCTGGAGTCGCTGACAATTTCACTGAAGACAATGGAACTTGAAAAGGAGTGCATCGAGGAAAGTAAACAGCTCGAACTTCAAGGCAAAGAGGAAGCAATTAGAGTGCTCCTGAAGTTTGTGCCTGAATAGTCCTCAAAAATGGTATAAGAATATCTGTCCGTACTCGAATCCGCCGATTGTAGAAGCGAGACGATTGGTAGGAAGGTAGCCCTCCTCGAAGGCATTCTCAAATAAGCCGACCGCTCAAAGAATCGCCGAAACATGTTTCACTCAGAGTAATCGACGAAGCGGTCGATGGGAGATTCCCACCGCAAGACAGTTGCTGATCCCACGCCAGCAATAGTCAACAACCACAGTGTGCCTCCACCAACAGGCCTAAAACGCGACAAGTCAATAAGCAGGGATCTTGTGGCTCGGAAGTACTTCGAATGATTGTTAAATCAATGTGCATGCTTTTCACTCTCAGCTGGGTGTATCCCCGGACTGTTCCTTTGGATAGTATATCTTCTTGGCCACGAAGTTGAGGATGCTAATGTAGTGGCTCACCTTTTTGTGAAGTTCCATCGGTTTCGTGTAGTCTCTACTGGCGTACAATGGCTTGGTTATTTCTGGTTCGATTATCTTGGCAGTTATCATGGCAACGTCCATTAACAGCAGAATCTTCTCTATTGGAGGTTACTTCCTCGCGAACCAGGAGGTCGCTTTGAAGGCAAGATGACGTGCCTTAGCGTTGGGCGGTATGACCTTCTCGTATAGCTCAAGACTAACGTTGGAAGAGTCAAAGCTGAGGTTGTTAAACTGGAACATCAGTAAATCGGAGTTCTCAACGTTGAGCTGTACTTGAGTGATATACTTTACGCAAATGCTGGAACGCTAGCAGGAGTACTCCACCAGAAACTCTTGGTCGGTGAACTTAACTTCTGAACGCTCGTTCTGCGGTACGAGTACATTCATAATCTGCGATACGTTCCCCTCGAAGTTCATTTCTTTCTCAACGAATTTGATCTCCATTTTCAGACGATAGGAGTCTTCAGGAGAAGTCGGCTCGATGACGCGCATTGGTACACCCAGTTTCTGAAAGAAATTGAGAGTTGACTTCTCGATGACATCCTGCATCTCCTTTACCTTGTCACCCGTGGGTTGTCCCGAACGAATCAGATCGTTTAGCTTTTCAATGTTATCCTTTACTGAGGTCTTAACCTTCGATAGGAGTTCCTGCTCGTTCCTCGACTGGATGAAGTTAAGGATCGAACAGTTCTTGACCTTGAGAAGCATGGAGTGACGTCGAAATAGTTAAGTCTCTTCCAAGGACAGCATAAAATCCTTTCCTGGTGGCACAAACTGGAGCTTCGCCAACTTGTCGAACTGTGCCTTGAAGAGATTTATGCCAGGATCGTTGGTGTTCGCAAAGCATTGCACAGCATCCAGCAATCGTTGGTACTGCTGAGGAATAAAGTCCAGCAGGTTCAACTGTTGGTTATAGGCTACTGTGCGGTAGCCCAGGTACATATTCAGCGGTTCGTTGGGTAGATCGAACTCGCGTGTGTCCAGTATTATCGTGACGGTCTCTAACCGGATCTGATACCACAGTGAGACGTAGCACGCATAACCGTACTGAATGATGCAGCACACTAGCGACTCGTAGTTGAGCTTGCTCTTTTTGATCTGTTCGCGGTGGCTGGCGAGGCATCCCTCTAACTCCTTATAGTAGTCTTCATTGGATGTGCAGAGATCCAGGTTGACAAGGTGCGTCAGATACTCTCCCTTGTTCCTTAGCATCTTCTCATAGTTCTCTCGGGCAGCATTATCCATATGGTTATTGTTCATGCAAGAATAACAGGCAGTTCAAGCTATAATTCTAACACGGGCGCAATTTGTTTATGATGGTGGATAAATAAGGATGAATCAATGCGCATCGAAATGTTCTGCATACATACGAAGGAGGCAACACTCCAGCAACTAATATCACAGTTTTATGAAGATCTTGAGCTTGAACAGAATGAATGCTACGATGGTCCATAGCAAGCCGAAGAACAGGGAAAAGACAGTCGAGCAGAGGTACGGATCTGTTATCCATGATCTGAAGGCTGTGCGGTAGAAGGCACTCCAAAGTGACTATCCGTCACCAACGAAGATTATGCGGATCATCAGAACACCAGTCAGGTCCATCAGGAAGAATATGGCAAGTGGATTCATACCCAGCCATAGAAAAGGGCTCGTGAGGATGTCTATCCATCGGCTAAATCGACCACCAGGTGAACCGGCGACATCAATAAGCCCAAGCATTAGCACTAGCATGGTCCCGCATATCCCTATCGTCAGCAGCGCAAAGCTCGTCGTCCAAAGTTTCTTATTGTACGGCATGAATAGGCTTATGGGGAAACTGAGCAGCACAAAGAAAATGGCCCAAGAAAACCATTGTCTGGCGATATCTGACTTCTTCTTGTTGTCCTTCATGATAAGACAGAACAAATATCCACCGTATGCAGTCAGCAGCGAGCTCAGCGTTGAGAATATCCCTTCAGGGTCTGTTGGCTTCAACATATGCTCGTAATGAATGACTTTCAGGTCCAGCCAGCGCGTGAAGTTGCACAGTTTCGACAGGTTGTTCAGCCGGCTGCAGTTGGCTCCGTCTTCAAAGCTGATCATTACCCCCATGTACAGAGCTGACATAAGTACAACGAACATTGCCCCGTACTTGCGAAGATACTTGCTACCGTAGTCAGTGAGGCAGTGGATGCCCACCAACAGAATATAGCAGATACTGATGCGCTGGAGCACTCCAAAGATTCTCACAGTTGTGAAGTCAAATTTGTGCGAAGTAAGGTTGAGTAGGAACCCAATGAGGAACAGGCCGGCCACTCTTAGTAACGTTCGAAGTGGCTTGAATGGTTTTCTGATGGCAAGTGGCACTGCGAATCCCATGATAAATAGGAACGCTGGGAAGATTAAGTCAGCTGTGCTGATCCCATTCCAGTCTGATTAGTCCAGTGGCCAGATGGGATGACTGCCGGAATTGTCCACTAGAATCATTCCCAACATGGTGAGGCCACGATAGATATCGATTGACTTGAGTCGCACCTTCTTCTACTCGGCCTTTGGTGCAGTCTCCGGTTCGATTGAGCTCCTTAACGTGGAGCCACTTTCACGGTTGATGAGCCCCTCGCGTAGCCCATCGGTAATAGCCACCTCCTAAGTCATTAAATATCCAAAAGCGAAGCATAATTGCCATCACCGGAAGACAGTTTCGAGGTAGTTCGTGATAATGTTGCCGGCAGAATCGCTGGACAGCACTACGCTGTAGCCAAAGATGTTCATCGATTCGACATCCTTGTTGTTGCGATAGCTCAGCAGGATGAGTGCGATGATGAGCTTCAGGAACATTTCTCCTACAAGCATGAGCACTACGAGCTTGTACCATGCAGAATTGAGCCGTGAGTCGTGTCCGAATTTGCCAGGACTCCAGAGATCCTACATCAAACCCATTGTTTACGCCTCCCTTGAAGATGAGCCAAAAGAAGTCAAGAACGATGCCGAGGAGTAGTAGCACAATCACGAACTTAATATAAAGCTTGTCGAAATAGTTCAGTCCAAAGATGGCAAGCAAAGCCAGTGCGCATAGTATACTGTAGAAGTGATTCTTGTGAGTCATCAGCAGCAGTTCCAGCAGCAAGTAGGCCATGGACAGCAAAAATAGCATAGTTAGAGTCTTGCTTGACCTTCTGAAGAAGATTTGAGAGTGAGTGCGCATACTAACGTCGGTTCTGGGGTTATTTACCGACATCGATTGGTAACCCTGCTGGATCAATGGCTCTGCGATCACTGCACTTTGTCGGTATGATGCCTCATCCTTTGCGAAAGGCATCAGCAAGTTCTTCAGATCCGAATCGAAGTCTTTGAAATCACCGTCAGCATCGAATATGACCTTATCGAGACGGTTGAGCCGATCGTTGAGTTCATTTACCCTTCTATCCTCCCCAGAGGTCTTGGCGACAGCAAGCTCCCTTTCAATGGCTTTGCGTTCCTCCATTGAGGTTGTCAGTTTAGCTACATGAAACGGAGATGCTACCTTCCGTCTGTTGTAATCTATCCTCGAGGATATCCTTCGCATCGACTATGGTCTTGATATACTGGCTGAGTAGCACCTGCTCATCAGCATTCTTAGAACACTGCTCCCACAGCTCTTTATGAATTTCATGGTTGAAGCTTGCAGGTATGCCCCGACGCTTGATTAGTTTGTTGAGTTCATTCAGCAATTCGGCTTACCCAATATAGATGTTCTCGGCTAGACCCAGCTGCTGGAACTCAGCGAGGAACCCCCGATATGACATGCTGTTCAAAATTTAATTATAAGGATCTATTGGACGGTTATAGGGTGGGCATGGTGAGTCAAGCCTTGCGGCCGAGCTCCTGTTTTTCCTGTGGTAGGAACCTTTCTTCGACTACGAGCTCGGCGGTGCGGGCGGAAGCTTCCTTGAAGCCCCGGATCTTTTCGAACTGTTCTAAGTGCTCGCTGAAGAACTTGCGCTTCTTCTGGAGGTAAATTATAAACTCCTCGCGACATTTTTTCTTTCGCTGTTCCTGCTCGTACTTGATGGTATTATTAATGCGGTCGTCGGCCTATTCGTACCTAAAATTAGCAGTGGATGATACTTCTTCTTGATGTTCTTCCAGTCGTCAGTTAGGGCCTTTTCTCCCTTGACATCCAAGAACAGTTTGCTACGCGGACGCCAGCATGCGTCGGCAATGCTACGACCAACCGGCATGGAATCCTTGAAGAGTTGCTCACCGTATACGGTCCAGATCTGGATGCTACGAGATTCCTGACTGCCGAGCACCACAAACCTTCCACTAGGGTCGAACTGGCAGTAGCTCATATAGGCTTGGAAATGTGTACCGATGATCTCCACACTTACTTTGTTCTTCGAAGCATCCTTGTTGAAGTAACCGAAGGTAAAGTTCCCCTTGGAAGGCGATTCCTTGTCGATGTTGCAGAGTACGAAGAAGATTCCGTTGTTGGCAAGCAGTACTTTCCTGGTCATAGTATTCTCTATCTTGCCGATCTGTCTGAGCACTTGCGATCTATCTTTCTCCTCTTCAATAGAGTAGAAGAGGGTGGTGAACCTATCCTGGACAGTTTCCTTGACTGACTCGTCTTTGTACACTACGGCAAAGCGATTATTATCGCAGTCGAATGCAACATCGATGACCTTCTCAGCAATATCGACGGTATCTATCTCGAGGTCGCGCTTCTTGAACGAACCGATTTGGATGCAGGTCGAAGTAATCTTCTTCTTGGCGAGCTTGCCCATAACCACTCCAACCCAATCTCCGTTCGTTGCCACGTGGATCTTCCCATTACCAGCATCATGAGCCCAGATCTTCCACTTAATCTCAGTACGCGTTGGAATCTCAATCAACGAGATTTTGGTTGAAGACTGTGAAGCAGGTTTATCCTTCATCTGTGGGTATGCCAGACAAATCAGGATGTTCCTGGTAGTGTGCCACTCGATCTTTCGAATGTTTGTAAGCGGAATGGTGCTTTTCACATTTTTTATCGGGTCTTTGATGATTTGCATGCTGGGGAGTTCGAATACAGAAACGTATTGCTTGTCGATAAATACTCCCGCCAGGTAGTTGGAGTCACTTGAGAATTTGAAGCTTTCCACATTCTGGCTCTGCTCGGCTTTGAAGCTACGTAGCTTGCTTCCCTCAAGGACTTGCCAAACAATAAAGTTTTCTTGCACCGGTGCATAGAGGGTGCCGTTGAAGGAGAAACAGTACTTTTCGTTGGGGCTGAACCTTACATCCTTCACTCCAGTGTGAGGGAAGAAATTCACTTCTCTAAGTTCGGGTCCACCATATATTTTGAATCCATTGTCAAATAGAGCAGCGAGGTAGGTGCCCTTAAGTGAAAACTCTACCTTCCGAACCTTGTCGAGCACCAACTGGTTGACAACATCCTTGACAGTCTTTTCCATGAAATCAAACCACTGCAGCCTGACGATATTCACCTCGCGGTAGACAATCTGATCACGGAATTGCTTATCAGTGTTGTAGCTCTGGAGAACATCCTTGGGTGGCACTTCCTTCTCTACGTACACTTCCGGCGTATCGTAGATATCCCGGGTCTTCTGCAGGAAGAAGCAATTTAAGGTATGCTTAGCATCAAACTTAGCACCGTCGAGCTTGGCGATGCAAGTCTCTGCAAGTTCAGGTGTAGGGAATTTCAGGTAAGCGCTCACTCCACTCTTGTTCTCCGGACAAGTACCCAATGTGACCTCCAGCTGAGAATCCTCTAACTCATTCTTCGCGAGGAACTTCTTCAGTGCTTTCAAGAGCAGTGGTGCTTGAGCTGGATCCACCTTGGGCAGCCCACCGACAATCACATCCACCTTGAACTCTAGATCCAATTCAGGCTTCTTGATAGAATCGAAGTCAGCCATTGCGCTGATCTCGGCAGCTGCGCTTACAATATACTTCTCGAGTTCGGGGTCCTTACTGATCTCCTGGGAGAAGTCAATCTACTTCATGAGGTCGACCATGACTATTGTTGAAGGGACAAATACAAAAAGAGTATAACAATCAATCGGCATGTTCATACACCTTCCAGTACTTTTTGCATCCCTGCTGGTGGGGGCAGTCGCGTTGGCACCACTCATAGCAATTGTCTTCGAACGCATCGGAAATGAATAGTAAACGGCCCACCAAATATCCCAAATGCTCGTAGTCAGGAACTTGCGCGAATTCGATTTGTTGGATTTGTCTGGTCAGGGCTATCAGCTAACGGAGAAACAATAGCTATTCTTTGGAGCTGGTGGCTGGCTCGAACATGTCAGGGCACACTGTTTGTTTAAGCTCGAGCATCGGAGTGAATTCGGTAGGACCGTCCAGAGTATTTCTCCGTTAAAGCTATCGTTTGATTTGGTCTACAGGCAATTTCTGCCAGGGAAGCCATCCCTGGTACAAGTACAGTAACACATAACACATACTCTACAGATCGTCCATCCGAGAAGATAGACCCACGTGAGCACCTCTCGAAGCAAACCTGACATTACCAATAATACTGACAGTACGACGTGGCGGTGGTTAGACTTTCTTGCTTAATCCGAAATCAATCAAGCAGAGCCGATGCGAATCCCTCGTCAGGAGAATGTTGTCTGGTTTGAGATCACGATGAAGATAGCCATGCCTGTGCATACTTTCCAGTGACTACAGAAGTTGTCGAGCAATCAACGCTACAGTTTTAATCTGAAGGCGGGACGAGGCGGTCTGCATTCTCAGCTGCTCCAAGCTACGGCCAAGTAAGTCCATGATTAAGTAGTGCGTCCCCTCAGAACACCCTAGTTCGTGTGCTATCGGAAATTTCTGAGTGATTTCAAGATCCTTGAGTACTTCGTATTCCTTCTTCACCAGCACCTCCTTGATGTTGCTTTGTTTCTCCATTTTGCAGGCATACAGTTTGCCGTTCTGCCGGCACTTCACTCGCCAAATGGTTCCGAAGCTGCCTTATCCCAGTACTCCCTCTACACTATAGGATTATTGAATCGAGTGCATTCATTATTAATTATGCACACTGCTGGACGACTCATACTCGACAATGAATGGCATTACAAGCTACCAGCCATCACAAAACTCATACCTCTTAGTGACGATCGAACTATCCTCCAGTCTACAGTTGCACTGATCGCTGTAAGGACACACGATGGGCTCATTAGTGAGTTTGGCTGCAAATCATGGCCCAACTGTCTCGCAGTTATCGATAGTGACACCATCCTGCTTGGCAGCCATAGCGGGAAAGTCAAAATCTACCAGCTTAACTGTAGCAACCTGTCCCTTGTGGAAATGTATAATAGCCAAAAGCCCATGATCAACGCCAACAACTATTGCGAGGACCTACCGTTACTACCAAACCAAAGATTTGCGATGGCCAGTTCTCATGATATACTCGTGGGCAAATATTGCATGGACAGGCCAAATGTTGATATCCTCGAGACAGTCAAACACAAATTCGACTTCATAGCCTCGATGAAACCCGATGAGGAGAATTTACTGTTGGCATGCTTAAGCAAGGAGTGTGTCGTTTGGTCAACCGAGACTAGCCAGATAGCATACAGGGTTATGACAACAGATGACCCGATAGCTATTGATTTCCTTACATCGGGAGTGTTTGCATACGGAGGATACGGCTCAACGACAGTTTCTTTCTGTGATATCCGAGCAAAAAAGAGGGTCTTTGACTATATAGGGTGTAAAGGGACCAAACTGACCTGCATGAACGGCAAGTCGGATAGGTTATTCGTTGGAACGGATAAACAGCTGTCGATGCTGGATCTTCGGCATCTTCGCAATCCACTCACATGCATCCCGCTGAAATAGTAACCACGAGACATAATGCCGTACCAGACCAACACAATGATAGCTGGGCAGTATGGTTGGCTCGCCCTTCTACACCTAGAAGCTTGAAAGTTAATGAGGAGAGTATCAGCTAGCCGTGGAGGCCGACATAACCTTGATCTTTTCCCACTTTTTGATGAAGTTAACCAACGATTCCTGAATCTGGTGACCTCCGGTTGCTATTAGCTTCATCTCCTCCAGATTCAAATTCTTCATTTCCTTGATCAGCTCCACTTGCTTGTTCATGTACTCGATCTGCTCTTTCTTCTTCTCGATCTCTTTTTCCACCAACGGAATTCGGCCTTGCGCACGGTCCAAATCGTTTTTAGCTGGGACAATCTAACTTATGAGGAGGGTGTACATCTTTCTAGACGATCTCGCATTGGCGAATCGTACCGTCAGTTGCTGCCTTCAAATCCTCAAGCCTCTTCTCCAACTCTCTGAGCTTGTTCTGCTTTTCCTTTTGGAATCCTTCCTCGAAGCTGATGTTGTCGGTCAGTTCCTTCTTATCCTGAATCAGCCCTTCAGATTATTGCTCAAGCTTCTTGAGACGATCACCAAAGAAAGCGAGGAGCCGATCCTTCTCAGCAATATCTCCGGTTATCTTCTTGGTCATGTACGTGCGGTGATACTTGATCTGCTTCTGCAGAAGCTATTCGACGTTCTTTTCGAGATTATTGATTTATATCTTAAAGCCTTCAGCTTGGTCGGTCAGCTTCAGCTTGTGCTGCCTCTCTGTCTACCGGTCTTTTGCCTATTCATCTAAGAAGAGATCGATTTCAGCTATCCTGTTCTCAGCAGTGTTCTTCTGCTTTTCATTGAGCATCAACTTCTTCTTCATCAGGACATTCTCTGAATCGATCGGTGCCAATAGAGGGTTGACGTCTCCCAGCTGTTCGAGCTCCTCGGTCTTTATCGTAGTAGTTACCTCCTTTTCCTTGGTCTCTATCACATCCTACTTCAACTTGGCAGCAAATTTCGCTCTTTAATCTTCACGACGCACCTCCCCGACCTTATCCTTCTCGTTTTGGCGATAGATAGCCATCATTTCATCGTTCATGCGTTTGATCTATTCGTTCTTGGTCTTGCTGTCCTCCAGCATCGAGTCGTACCTGATCTTTAATGCCTTCATGTCCCTGGAGAATAGCGAAGATTTGTCTTTGTATTGTTTCAGCCTGTCGCGATATTGTGTATGATTCTGCGCTATGTGTTCCTTCAGTTTGCGGATCTCTTCTTTCTGGATGGTTAGCACTTGATGTCCCTATTCGTTATCTGAACTTAGCTTCTTGAACTGGCCTTCGAGTGTTTGCTTGGTAGTATTGTACTTATTCTTCATTGCGAGGATGTTCTCATTGATGGGGATTTCGTCCTTCAGAAAGTTATCCAGCTCGTTGAGACTCCCGCGTTCCGCCAGCTCTTTATCTTTGAGCAATTTCAGCTGGTATTCTAGGAACTTGATCTCCTCCTGCAAACCGTTGATATACTCCTCCTCGTTGGACTTGGCAGTTGGGCGGTTCTTGAGGTCGGTAATGGTTTGCTCATAGTTTGAGCGTACGGTTGATCTCAGCAGGTCACGTCCCTCCGCCTTCTTGGGGTGAACTACTGACTGGTTGGTACGTAATTCCGAGGTTGGAACCACCCTGCTTTTGTTGGTGGCTGACATGCTGCCTACATGATTACTGTTGTACTTTTCCGCATAATTCGTAGGTAAACAATTCGTATAAAAAAGTAAAGAACCTTGGAACCAAAGGAATAGTTTGTCTCAAAGGCTTCAAGATTGGCTCTCAAAATCGAGTAACTCATAGTCAAGACGCTAAGCACTTTGATGAGTTGAAAGAGAGGATTCAGTTATGCACTCGGAAATGG
>ERZ724508.32-NODE-32-length-91208-cov-6.126238_pt1 | contig 91208 bp, 133 predicted proteins | sample MGYA00376041_ERZ724508 | MGnify/ENA primary metagenome ERZ724508 (study PRJEB28724, sample SAMN07190887) | wastewater metagenome | isolation source: effluent of sewage treatment plant in Hong Hong | place: USA: Christiansburg, Virginia | collected 2016-03-01 ...
ACTCAATGAGTATATGCGGGTGCTCTGGCAGGTGCACCAGCGGAACCCTTCACTCCATAACGATTTGAATGTGCTGTATACTTCCGAGGAGAACCCTGACCGCTTTTTCAAAGGCTGGTTCTGTGAGAATATCTTCCAGTCTGGACCTAACCTTGGCGAGACGGATAAACTAGACCAGCAGATAAGCGACCGTTGTTTCGAAGTGTATTCCGCAATCGGCGAGGGAGGCAAGAAAAAACAGAAGGACTCCTCAGTAAAAGTCGCCAATGAATGCCCACTAAACGTTGACGACATGATGATGCTGGTGAACCATCGCTTCATGACCATCAGCGAATACCAACAAATGTACCTTACCGAACTGGAGGTTACCAACGACGCTGAATAAGTGTTCCCAATTCGTCCACCACTCCTCAAGAATCTCGAGTTTATGGAGACACAGGACTATATGACCTACCGCAACTGACTTGATGCCATAACTCAGTAGAAAAAATATCAGGCGTCGGCTATCTTAAGAATCTTGGTAGCGGCGTATCGCTGTGTCTGGCTGTCGAGCACACCTGCGAACACTATCTTGCAACCTGCCTAAAAGTCCCTAACGAGGATGGTTGACACAAACTAGCGGGTGGTGCACTGTTGCAGCATTACAATCGTGCCGTCCTTAAGCGTGAGTTGAAGGTGGTTGGCAGAGAATATAACCACGATTTGAATGCCACTATAGTATTCGATTAAGTTAGAGGCCAGTTTGCACTTGGTTGGAAATCTGTACAACACAGCATTATGAGCGACGTTGGAGTTAGCAGGATTGTTGGCATCGACTGCCGCCTGGAGTGTCCTCAGGTTCGAGTTTGGATCATTGATAGATTACAGCGATACTGTCTGGCGCAGGGTGTTCCCACTTCTGTCGGTTACCAGCAGATAGACGTCAAATGGTCCGACGTCCGTTGGCATGCAGAAGAGTTGGTAGTCCTGAATTTGGCAGTAGTTGGGGCCATCTTCAATGGTTATCTTAATCGGTAGAATGCCACCCCTGACTATCATCATCAGTATGGACTGTCTATTCTGATAGATCCGAGAGTCCCCCGATACTATAAGTTCAAGTCCCCTGACATAGAGATTGTAGGATTGGGAGATAGATCGCTGATTAGCCGTAGCCATCAGGGTGATCGTGAAAGTACCGCTAGCCTTCGGAACTCCAGTGATGGAGTTGTTGCGAAGCTGCAGTCCTATCGGCAAGTTCAAAGGCTGAGAAAAAGAATAATCGGCAGAAGGGTTCAATGGTTTGAGATCTGCACGATATGCAACACCGAGCTCTGCATCTGGTAAAGCTTTTGCATTGCTTGTGCTTATTGACAAGGCTTTAGACCATGCCGGAGCGTCTTGTAGAAGCCGTTTATAGGTAATTACAACATCGTGCTTCGTAGGTTTGCTGCTCGAACTGTCAGTACTGGCAGCACAGGCGTGACTTTAGCTTTGAGCTGTTGGCTGATCACCAAGAAAATCAACCGAAGCAACCGAATTCGATATTGTAGACCCGCCGTCGATGATTCCAAACCGACTTGTTCTGGCTGCTTTAGAATTCTCCCAATCAAATCTCTCGTTGGCATGTGACTTGGGCTAGTTGGCACAGCCACGTAACATCCTTGGAATGCCGTTGCAAGGCATATCACGGGTCTGACTGGTAGTAGCTAGTTGGCAACAGAGCAGGAGCATGCCTACAATCAGCAATGAGCGAACAGCTCCTGCTGAAAGTGCAGTCGGTTTCCTGTGATTTTGCAGGCACAACTTCATTTTCACAATTGATTATAGTTGGATTGGGAGAACTGGGTTTATATCGTTCTGCTTCGCTCTGAATAAAGTCTGGGGGTGGTGCTGTAAGGCCGTCGGTCCGATTACTTCAGGATGATTGTAGTGAAATTCAAAAACGAGCCGAAGCACCCCTATCGAAGCCCTACACGAATCGATTAAATATATTTTGCCGGGCTGCTATTGGTGAAACAGGTTGACAACTGGCCAATAAATTCGCATAGTTTGATCGGGAACTCAAGGGAACAAGATGGAATAGCCCATGAGTAAACTGTCATGCCTCTCGCGACCTCCTGCCATAAAAATTGCTTCGTATGGCAACCTATAACTTTTCGACGTGACTTTAGTGGTCAACTAAGACCCCGTCTACTTGGAAGAAACATCAGGTGAACACTGTTGAGGCTCCCTTAACAAATTAAATAGCTATATCCTTCAGCGATGTTTCGTGGTTGCTGAAATACAGTACAACCATTACTTGTTTGCAGACTTACCACTCTTTCTGATCTTCCACTGTGAAGTGACTGCTGACATAAACAGCCACCCACTGCATGAGATCGAAAGTAATCAGAATAATCGATTTTTCCCAAGCTGTAATTAAACTGAAAAGCCTCTTCGTTGCATGGCAGATTCTACAATGCTTCACCGCCGCTATAATAATTGTTAGTGGCCGGTGACCAATGCAAAAGCACCATAGTTACGAGCAGAGAGGATCCGAAATCACATTGGCTGAAATGGATTTCCACAAAGAGTGGAGTCAACAGCTCAGTACGGGTTTCGAAACGCTCCAGCTCTAAGAGTCGGAGCCCAGCACCAGTGCGGAAAGCAACCAAGAGAAAATCGAAAGGGAACTACAAAGACGCTACTCTCTGGAGGAGCGAGTTTACCTCATCGTAAACAAGGTACAGTGGATAGTTACCGCAGCAAACTGGTGAGGTGTTTGATAGCCGCAATGAGACCGTGGTGGATAACCTACTTCGTAGCAATACCTTGGCTTCATCGACAAAGCCAACACAGCGTTGGACCTCCTATTGGAAGAACCTATAATAGGGGCAGTAGCAGTTTATCGAGGCAGCCACCCGTGGTGACCTTCCGCTTTTGCAGAAACTGATGGAGGTGGAAGCCAGTACTGTTCCATTGGACCCAAACTACAAGTCGTTTGATGATTGGACGGCTTTGCACTACGCCGCACTACACGGACATGATGAGTGTGCATAGTTTCTCCTAAAACGGGGAGCCAATGCCAACCAAAAATCTAAGTTCGGGTGGACTCCATTACATATTGCGTCGAAGCAGAATGAATTGAAGGTAGCTCAGCTCTTGGTGAGCCAACGATGCTAACCAAACCTCCAGGATGCAGGTAAAGCCATCCGTTAATGTTAGACTTTTATACACCATTGCATTACGCTGCTTAATGCGGCTTCCCGGAAATGGTGCAACTGCTGCTGAAAGCGGGTTGTGATCAGCGTATCCGCAACTGCCAGGGCAGGATGGCAAGAGAGTGCAGCCAGAACATCCAAATCTTCAACATCTTCGGAGAAAGTGAACGGCTGAGCTACTCCAAGTAGGTTTACGGTGGAGTACTATTGCCCAACAGTCGAACAGACCATATCGAGAGGCTGCTGAAATTCAAGCACTCGTTCAAGTAGGAGGAACAGAAGCCACAGCCAAAGAACGACCGCACTAGCAGCAAGTTTGTGAACATCATCAAGATGTATCAAACCCTCCGGTAGCGAAAGACCTAGACTATTGGGCTCAAGGACTTTACGTTCTATAAGCTGTTGGGAAGAGGCTCCTTCGGGTAGGTTTACCTCGTTAAAAAACAGAATGATGAAAGACCATACGCACTTAAGGTTCTTCGGAAGGAAAAGGTTATTGGCACAACCCTTGCTCGCTACATCCAGACTGAGAAGGATGTGCTCAGCTTCATCTCTCATCCGTTCGTGGTCAGACTCTATTACGCGTTCCAGTCCGAAACTCGATTGTTCTTGGTCATGCAGTATTGCTCTGGAGGAGACCTTTCCAAAGTTATCGAGCAGAAGAAGAAACTTTCGGAGGAAGTTGCTAAGATATACATCTGTTAAATCGTCCTCGCGTTAGAGGCACTGCACAAGAATATGATCATCTACCGTGATCTAAAGCCAGAGAACTTGGTGCTAGATGATGGTGGGCATGTGATGATCACCGACTTTGGTCTTTCCAAGAAAGGAGAGATCGACAAAATGAACTCCAGCTTCTGTGGTACTCCAGCCTACCTCGCCCCATAAATTCTCGATAAGAAGGGGCACAATCGGATGGCAGATTGGTACGAAATGGGTGTAGTGCTGTACGAGTTCCTTGTCGGAACACCACCATTCTATGCTCCAACCAGATAGGAGCTCTACAAAAATAAGCGTCAAAACATTCTCAAGATACCGAAGAACCTTTCGGAGGACTGCAAGGATCTGGTGGTGAAGTTACTGCAGAAAGACCCAAACAAACGGCTGGGTATTGAAAAGGATGGAGAATCTATCCGGTAGCACCCCTGGTTCAAAGACATCGACTGGCAGAAGGTATACAATCGGGAGCTGAAACCTCCGGTATACTCCAGCAAACCCACCAATTGGACCAACCCCATCAATATAAAGTTCCCAGAAGGCACTGCAGGCAGTGGCAAGGTCATGCCAGAATGGTCGTTCTTCGCTTGAACACATGCACTATCACTTCTTCTTTCCAGTAGATTATTTGCTGGCTTGTTTGGCACGCTTGATCTTCCGGTGGATTTTTCTGGCGTCTGCAGTTTGCTTCTCGACAATAAACAGTTCCTTGCGGTGGCGTTTCTGAATTCTTTCATGCCGAGTTTCGTCGCGAATTTGTTGCTACTGCAGTCTATCGTGGATCTTGCTCCGCAGCTCGTTCGCAATGCGCTTCTACATTTTGCTGCGTTTCTTCTTCAAATCCTTTACAGTCTATTCTTTCTTAGCTCGAACTGTGAATTTTGGGGTCAGCTATTGGTAGTCTAACAAGTCAGGTTCGTATGGGCCAATAGCGTCATTCATGCCGCATGACCCTGAAATCTGTTTGAGGAGAATACCAAGTAGTGGTTCGTTTGGTATCTTCCGAGCCAATGCCTCGAGCCTCCCGTTGATGTCTACGGTTACGACTTCAGTTTTGTAGTAGCGACTATTGGCCTCCAACAGACCCTGCAACATTTTAAGAGTCGCCTTCAGCAGCACCCATTCCTCACGCACCTCCTCAACTAGCACCTTGTGAACTGCATCGTCGAACTCAACACTCTCATACTTCGCTATGGGCTTATCCTGAACAAGTCGAAGCAGCTCCAGCACAAACTTAAACGTTTCTGGAAGAAACTGCCTGCTGGCTCTGGCAGTTGCCCCATGCACCACTGTCAGGAAGTAGCCAGTTAACACACTGTTGAAATCGGCAATGTTCAATTTCTTCATTTCGCTGGCATACACAACGTTCAGCAGGTTCGCAAGTTTGTTAGTGCGGTAGTTGGAACAATTGCCCACGAGAAGTAAGCTCAGTGCATAGAACATCAGCAGCTTATGATGGGGATATTCCGCATCTAACAGTTCCTATACCAGCTGGCTGGATTGCTCGACTGTGAACCCACCTACTCTTGATGATAGGCTCTGTAGCATGGTCTCAGCATGTTGATGGTATAGGTGTGGTGACTTCAGCACTGCTTGCTTGGCCACTTCAACCGGCTATTCTCCTGCCATCAACAATATATAGATTAGGCGCGTAGCCTGACTAACCAACGCATTGCACTGACTTTATAATTAATCGGTAATTGCAACCGCGTTCAAATGAGTACGATGCGAAGCATCAACGTCTATGTACTGGAGGGCGGCAAGTACGTGATGAAGAGCAAGAATGAACACTTAGCAGGAAGGCCAGCACTCACCACTCGCAGCGACTTCGATGATGGTTCATAGCCTAGTTAGAAGAACACTGTGCAGGGGGATATGGTCGCTTCACTGGTCAGGCAGAGACCAGCGCTGCCACCCGACCTAACCAATAGTGCAGTGATGGGTCGCCGAAGCGACTACCTCCCCAAATACTTTACCAGTCGGAAGGTTAGCGTCCATAACGATCTGGAGCATGACTCTCCTAACGTAATCAGACTGGAGACCGATGTGTACCACACACCGATAAAACCGCCAACCCTCCCGTTCTCGTTGATGCAACCTGACACGTTATCTCAACACCCAGCTGATGTCGAGGACGGAGTTTACTCACCACGAGATAATCACACAGTTTACGAAACTGATCGAGATGTGCTTCGAGCAAAGGACCGGGAGATAGCCAACTTAACCAAACGTATTTAGCAGCTCGTCTCGACCAACCGAGACCTCAGTGACCGGATAACTTACTCCGAACGGCACAGTTTGGAATCCAAGAACTTTTAGGAAATGGTTTGGTACCGTAAGACAATCGGTGAGCGTACAGCTGAACTAGAGGCTCTTCGAGTTGCTCACACTGAGTGTCAAGAAGCCAACCGAGAGCAGTTGAGTAAGATCGGAGTGTTGGAGAAGGCACACCAACAGCTGTGCACTGAAGTGCTTCAGCTGAGAGGGCAGGTGCTGTCGCAGTAAGATGTTATGATGCTCTGCAGCTCCACCGATGTGTTTAGCTCCAACAAAAGAGTAAATCCGGCATTAGCCGTCATTACAAAACTGCAAAACGAAATAGAGAGGTTACAAAGCTCCTTAAATTTACTAGAAGGTATGCTGGAAGACGGTCAACTCAACGAGGACTCAGCAGATGAAATTTACCGGTTTCGTAAGTAATTGGAGTGGTAGAGGGAACTCGTTCGCAATTACCTTGCGGGCTTCGAACGAAAAGAAGCACTTCATAATCTGCTGCTATGCCTTGTGGAGAAAACGAAGGCCGAAAACCGCTTAACTTAGAAGCTTAGAAACGAAGTGCGAGTTAAGGAGGCCATTATTAGAGACATGACGCAACTCATCGAACGACTGAGCAACGAGCTCGCCCTAACCAGTTCACGTAAAAGATAACCTGATGCCAGGCCGGCCTGTCACGAACCACGTAATAGTAGGCTGTCCCGTATCGAATCGGGATCACCCAGCAGAGAAGACTATACAGCAGAAGCAAAAAAGATCAACTACGTGTTGCTCAGTGCCAAGCTGAGTCAAGCTGAGGTGAGAAAGTAGTCACTGCAAAGTCAAGTGTTCTCTCAGCAAGCAGAGTTGGACTACAAAGTGAGCCAACTTGCTCAAATCAAAAGTTTCCAGACTTCATAGGCCACGCATATACAGAGAACTCGGCAGCTGGAGTCACAAGTCGGTCAACTCCGTGACAGCCTACAACGGTTAGAGGGTTAACTGCAGAAAGAACAAAGCGAAATAGAAAAATCGAGTGAAGAACTGAGACAGTTAGGCACGCGCCCCACGCTGACAGAGCGGGGCAGCCGTCAGCGCAGCCTGGAGGCGCCTGTAAGCATCCACTAGTTATAGTAAAGCCTCGAAACTATTCGCAAGATCCTGCTCGTCGACGACTTCCATCAATGGCTCGTTCAGGTGCAAGGAAAGACGCATTGGTCCAAGCTCAAACCTTAGCATAATTTCGATTCGTCGGGGCTGAATCATAAATGCGGCGACCGCCCGCCCATGCTATCGAGCTTCGTGTTGTAAGCGCCTATCATTATAAATGCCGCCAATCGCCTGCTGTTGGGATTGGCATTCCACCAACGGTCCATTTCTGCGGCTTGGCTTAGTATTAAACAGTCGGTTTATGGAACACGCCAACGCGAGTTCTAAGTTATCGAAAATAAATTGGAAATGGACCCAGCTGGGGGCAACTGCTTCGTCGAAGCCACCAAGGAGAACACGTAGGCCCTAGCAAGGCACAGTGAGATCCTCATCATGAGCGTATTCTACAAGAAAAAAGGACTTTTGGCAGACAGTGGGCGACTGCTGGCCCTTACTGATCGCTATCTCGTCTACTACAAAGTACTGCTGCCCACCGATTCAGGATGAAACTAAGAGTAAAGTCAAGCGTATCTGTTAGATGACCTTCTAGTGTAAGTTTGAGATCCTTCGGGAGCTTTCCAGAGTACGAATAGATAACATGCAGGACACTCGTACGCCAGGTGTGCCTATCGGCATTCGCTTCGAGAAGAATGGGTTCGACCCGATGGAACTGTACTGTGCCTCTGCTCCGACGCTCCAGCTTTGGAAGGACCATTTAGAAAAGATGATGAATCAGCGTGGTTTCCATTCTCTATTCAAGCCGATTAAGAAGATCGGCAAGGGCAACTTTGCGAGCGTCTACCTTGCAGAACGGCTGGAGGATCACAAAATGGTCGCCGTAAAGGCCTTCTCGAAGGAATCAGTGTACGCTCAAGAGAAGGGAAGGTAGTCTCTGATCAACGAAATAAAACTCCTGAGGAAGCTGAACCAGCCCAACATCATGAAGATGTTCGGTGTGTACGAATCCGACAACTCCATTTACATGACGCTGGAGTTGTTAGAGGGAGGACAGCTCTTCAGCAAGATCCAGAGTAAACATGTTTTTACGCCCGATGAGGTGAAGCAGATTATGCGAGGCCTCATCCTCGGCCTGTAGCACATGCACTCCAAACGCATCATGCATAGAGACCTAAAACCATAGAACATTATGCTTCGGAGCAATGGAAGTTGCGAACCTGTGATTGCTGACTTCGGTTTGGCAACTTGGGCTGACGAACCAGAATACCTCTTCGTTAGGTGTGGCACACCCGGTTACGTTGCTCCATAAATCATCAACATTCGTGACATGAAGACCAAAAGCGATCCGATCTGTGATGTGTTCTCTGCTGGACTCGTCTTTCACATCCTGCTGCTCGGGAAATCGGTTTTCCCTGGTAAGAACTACAACGATGTACTCAACCAAAATCGAGCCTGCGATTTCTTTTTGGATGCTGCTTAGTACCAATTCATTAATCGTGCTGCACATCATCTGCTCAAGGGGATGCTCGAAAAGGATCCGCGAAAGCGCATCTCCGCTCATTAAGCTCTAAAGCACCCCTATTTTACTGAGATGGAGATTGAAAGACCGATGAGTCCTCAGCTGTTCGTCTATGCTGAAACTCCACTAAAAGTGATTGAGGAAAATAAGCCATAGTTCAGCTGGCCAAGTCATAGGGTATCGGTCTTCACCAACAAAGACGACAGTACAGTGCTAAGTAACTTATTCCCATAATTCAGAAAACATTACAAACGGGGACATCAACCGTGTGGGTCTTAAATATGCTCCCAGCAACTACACGAGCTTCTACCCGAACCAGCAGCGGCATTTCAGCAACGACGTGCATCATCGGGAAAAATCATGATCAACTTCTATCAATTTCCAGAATATTTGGGGAAATCACAGTCTGGTGAAGGATACCATCACACGCGGACGATCCGTTGTGGTTGCTACGACGTGGAAATAATTCGGTTCTGGTTCTGTGATGGACAGCACACCTGATGGCACCACATTGATGCCAATGCCGTTGGGATAATTGTCGCGACGATTTGCGAAGATAATGGTGGTACCATTGCTGGGGTAGTAGTTCACCGAAAAGTCTCTGGTGCGATTGTCATAGTGCGAGCTGATCAATTCTCCAGCCAAACGTTGGACGTATGTTTGGGAAAGCAGTTCCACCCATTGTTTGATTGCTGTGCCGTTGCGGTAGAAGAAACCCACTTCATCTTCATTGGGTTCTTCGTAGTTGCTTCCCCAGGTCTTACCGAAAGTCTTCCAGCCCCAGAATAACCAACTTTGGCCAAACCTATTGTACTCGTCAATCTCTGTTCCTCCAATATCGCTCTTGTACCAGAACTCGGAAAGGATTGCGGATATACCAAGGCGCTGTGCATCCTTGACCCTTGCTTGGACTGTTTTGAGGTTAAGTGCAGGTGGCATGTAGAAATGATAGCACAGAATAGATTGATCCTTAAACCGATTGCCTCCTGGTGGGTGAGAAAAGCCGACAGGTACGGTATTATCCCAAGTGACGGGCTCAAAACAGATTGGGTGCTTATCGTCGTACTTGCGAATTGCAGCTGCAAGTCTATCGTAGAAGTGCTGTAGGTGAATGCGTTCAGCGAAGGAAGGTATCATTACAGTGGGGTTAGTCCACGGACTTCCGGCGAACGGCTCATTGATGAGTTCGTAAGCGATGACGTATTCGTTACCAGCAAAAGTTTGGGCTACTCGAATCCAGTACTGCTCGAACTTGTCTAACAGCCCGTGGCGGTTGGTGTACAGGCTCTCGAAAGTATAACTCACATCGTATGAGAAGTAATACTTCGGCCAGTTGTGCTTTAGGCAGTCTGAGTAGTCGGGCAAACCTGATGAGTTGTATTTGAAGTGGGTGTGGCCAATAGGCATGGGAAAGGTCTTAGTTAAACGGTCCGGGATGAGATGTGCTGGAATACCATCACCGCAGAACTTCTCTGAGGCAATGTCTTGGTGGAACTCAACCAGCGAGTAGATACCGTACTTGCCTGCAAGGTTTACCAGATCGCGCATCTTGTCTAGATACTCTTGTGAGTAAACAGCCGACTTCGGCTCTACTCCAGGCCACATGACTGCCAATCTAATGCCATTGAAGCCCCACTCCTTAAGCATCTTCATGTCCTCCTCACAGAATGACATCTCCACATCGAAATGGTCGTCGGTGGGACGGTAAGGCGGGACCTTCACGACAACGTTGGGTCCGTGGAAGATTATCTGGCGACCCTCGGAATCGTAGAGCTTCCCATTTCTGCTGGTGATGAGACAGCCTACAAGAGCGACCACCATTGCGAGCAGCAGCACTTTCATTGTAGATTAATGATAATTTGAGCCAATAGGGCTGTCGATTAGGAGTAGCATCAGCTGTAATCAGGCCGCCTCCTCGTTCTCGTAGGAGAAGCCTAATGTTAGTAGCTGCCTTACCGAAGTACTTGGGCTGTTAGGTGAGGGATTATCCTTCCGTGAAAGATTCGATTTCTGTGCTGGTAAATTCCACGTCGAAGTTGGAGATATCACACTCGCTGTTGATTATCGGCACAAACGGAGCTTTGATTGCTCGGGTCAGTAGGGCTCCCCAATTTGTCTTTTCAAACCATGGGTGTTTCTTGACTTATTGAGGGCCGTTGAAGCCTAGCCGTTTCTTCGGGTTCTTTTCCAGGAGGCCTAACAGCAGATTATTCAATTTTGGTGAAATCTAATTAAGCATGGGTAATACATCTGCTGGGATCTTCGGTGACATTGTTCGGATAGCCTAGAACAGCTGGTTGCGGTTTTACATATCGAACGGTGGGTAGCCTGTGATCATTTCGAAGATAAGGCATCCTAAACACCACCAGTCGACGGCCTTCCCGTGTCCTTCTCGGTTAATAATTTCCGGTGCTAGATACTCAGGAGTGCCGCAAATCGACATTGCTGATTCGTCTTTCGTGAGGATTTTGCTGAGGCCGAAATCAGTAAGTTTGACGTATCCCTTAGTGTCTAGCAAGATGTTCTAAGGTTTAAGGCTGTGTTAAGATTGGCGGTTACTCCCGGTAGATAACGTTGCGATCGTGTAGAGCCTCCAGCGCAAGCAGTATCTGTGCAGTATAGAACTTAGTCCTGAATAGGCCACTACGCTTACTGCTCCTCTGAGAGACTGTTCTTGAGCTGCAGCAGACCGAACAGCTAACCACCTGGGCAATACTCTAGCACAAAGTACAGTTTCTTCGCGTCCTGGAAGCTGTAGTGCAACTTCATCAGGAACGGATGGTCAACGTTGGCAAGAATTTCCCGCTAGGTCTGGATGTGGAACTCCTGTTTCTTTTCAGCGATGTATTTCTTCTTGAGCACCTTCATGGCGTACACCTGGTCACTCTTGATATGGCGCACGAGCAGCACCTTTGCATATGTTCCCTTCCCTATGACACTCAGCAGTGAGAAGTCCTCAATGGTCAGACTCATTATTATGGTGGGATAAATTAGTGGGTGTGGTCTATTACCAGCTTTTTTCGAATTGAAAGGGTGGCTGATGCTAGGCCAGCGTATATGGCAATCTCGATAGACAACATGCCGACACTAAAGTGAACAGGTATGGCGAGATATTCGTACCTTGCGAGACCACCAGAGCATCATCCCTCAGTTTCCCTGAGTAAAGCCAAAGTAGTCTTCTATAACATAATCGAACGGTGGAAGGATGAAGCTAAAGTTCATCGAGAACAGTCTGATTTACCGTATCAACAGGGAGGAATAACTCGATAGGATGCACCGGCGCATTGAGTAGATTAGGACCACAAGGGGACCATTCGATACCCATGTACTCTCAAATTCACTGCCGAAGATAGCGAGTAAGATACCTCCCCGTGAGCCTAAGCTAAAGTTGAAGCAGGAGAATAAGCAGCTAGTTGAACGGATAGTGCAAGCTACCGAGAGCAACCACTCAATGCTGCACCGATTGATGAGTGATAATAGCCAGAGCGAACGACGGCTTCCTCGCGACTTCTACTTTCGACAGGAGGAGAAGCGCCGCATCGACATCGAAAACGAGCGACTCGGCAAGGTGATTTCGACGAGGAGACGCAAGAAGATGCTCTGACCATATTGATTTCCATACATGGCATATATTGGTCAACCAATGCGCACACGGCACATCGGGCAGGTCCGTGAAACTGCGAACCAACTGTTAATGCAGAATTCGTGGAAGTTGTGTTTAGCGTTGCACGGTAACATTACAAGTCGATCTCCAATGTTGAACGATTGAAAGCAGATTCGGCATTCGGGATCAGACTCCAAGCGTAAAGTCGGTGTGTAGACGAGAGCCTACAAAGGTGCTGCTGGTACATCGATTTCGGGATTGCTCTCCAGAATGTTCCGAGGGCAGCAACACACCAGGCACACAACACAAGTTATTATGCATGGGCTCAGAAGGCAGATGAGTAGTGCGCAGAGCTGCATGCCGATGAAGAGAACTTCGATGATGCAATACAGGGTTAGGATTCTGCTGATAGGCGGCACCACTTGATGTCTTAAAATTGCCAAAGCGAACTCTACGAAAATAACTAACCTAACAGCATACAAGACTCGCGACAGAATCGTGATGGCTACACAATGCGATTCATAGACCTTCTCGACCACCACGCGCAAGGCTCTCTCCTCCTCTTGCTTTTAGGTATCGCTTAGGTACTCTGAGTCGCTCGCCTGCAGGTTGTATGCTGGGTAGAGTCGATCGCTGAGCGTGTATCCTGATGGCAGATCCACTGGCACCTCAATGCAGTGCTGAGTTTGAGCTGCGACTCGCATGGCGAGATCAAAGTTGTAGTACTCCCAGACCTTGTAGATCTCCTTGATGACGCATAGCCACCCCACCACAATTGCAAGTATCGTGGTGATGAACACTCCACGTGGCTCATCGTAGTGATATTTACCTGTGAAGACAGTTAACAATAGGGTCTAAATGAAACGTAAAGTACCTGCAGGACCTGGAGCACCAGCCAAAAAATCTGCTGGCAGCGAAGAGTTCGCAAAGCATTGTAGTAACAGGAATCAATCTGCTGCTCCATGACTCCTCGGTTTAACTTAATTTATATGAGCCGGGAGTGCGATATAACGACATCTATTCTCCTTATACAACCACCCGTCGTAGTCATAATAGGCTGGTCGAGTGCGTCCAAGTCAGTCGATTGGAGTTGTATGTATTTGCAGTTGCATCACCCAAGCTACTTTGCTGGAGATTCAAATGTTATGAAAGGAGCATATTGGACATCAGATTCAATGAGTGCGAGTACTCCCTGTCGCCACGGTTTGGTGGCAGCCGGCGTCGGCGAGACTCGACATCATGATGATCATTGTTCAGGCTTCCAAGTTCGGGCTGTTCACGTCGTCTCTGTCACTCCGTCACCTCGCGCGTATCCAGCGGTCGCAGGCATTTTGCTATTGACGTCGTCTCTGTCACTCCGTTCCCGGAAAGAACCATAAATCAGAAGATAATGGAAATACTAGTCTAGTAATCATATAAGAAAATGTTTGTGAAAGGGGAAGAGACCAGTACTATCGGCGGAGCAATAGCAACTATAAATCGGCGAGCTCTACCATCCAATTAATCAATCATAAGCCACAGTTAACTGCATGAACACCAACAAGGGCGGACTACCAGGATCTCCGGAACCAAAAAAGGCACCAGTTTCCAATCCTCCTCCCAAGGAACCAACTCTCCCCATCAAACCCGGACCTGGAAATATCTACACAAGCGTAAAGAAACCAGGAAAGTGATCGTCAATGAACCGATGTTCGTTTATAAAACCAATTGTGAAGTCTTCCTTTATTTTGTCGCATTTCGGAAGATTAACAAACTTTTTGAGACCCATATCGAGCACAATAAGTCATTCTCGACTGCCAAAGCGCAAGCAGTGACCCACAGTCAAACTCAGAAAACCGTGCAGGGGGCAGGGGGAAATAACTTAAGAACATACCCCTGACATTGCTCATCAACTCAAATTTCCAACTGGCTCTCTATCGGCTATAAAATGGTGTGATCGTCCGATCGATGTAATACATCAGTAGAACAGATATGGATAAGAAGGTAGCCGATCTACTTAAACTTACCGGCAACTATGATCCCGACCAGCAATACATGGCCATTCGGTCCCTAGCCGAACTCGTAGACCTTGAAGGAAGCAGCCTCAAGTCCGAACAGCTATCGACCATCATCGATACTATCCTCAAATTCCTTGGGGACACCAACAAGGACCTCCAAGGTACTTTTACAGTATTATGTAGGCATTGCCATTGACTGCCTCTCCAAGATGATCGTTAAGCTGCCTCCCGATGCAAACAGCCAAGTTTGTCGTGCTATGATTGGTAAACTGAGCGATGTAAATACTGCTGGGGAGTTCCGAGGAATCTACGCCACCGCGCTGAACTCAATAATCAAGTCGGTGAGCATCGAATATGGCATTCAGCTAAAGGAGTTGCTGGGCGATTGTATTCGTGCAGCTATGCAGACCGCCAGCAGTACCCACCAAGCAAGCAATAAGATCCAGGAACTCCTGATTGAGGTAGTGGACGCATTTATCACCAAATGGCCGACAATGGTGAGCAAGCTTGAACTTAACCGCATGGAGTTCGCGAAGTTGCTGCTCGACAACATCATCCGCAACGCCACGCCCTCCAAGACCAACGCGTCGATGTTGTGTTTGGGACGCTACTCCGGTACGCTGCGTCAGGAGGAGCTTGAGAAGGTGCTATTCAAAGGTGGCCTGGTCAGCTATGCTTCTGAATGCAAGGACGACCATACTAAGAAGATAGCGCTGTTCGCTTTGAAGTTTATCCTCCAGAACGCCAATCGGTAGCAGCAACGCTTCAACTGCTAACTGCTGGACTTCTTGTTTAAGAGCATCCGAACTTACAAGAACGATAAGTCGGTGGATGGCGATACCGATAGGTTGGAGGTCGTATGCGATATCCTTGAGCAGCTTCTGATGGGAGTGTTGCATCTCGTGGAGCACTTCCCGAAGGATGTGAGGGAGTATATCACGCACAACAGCAGCTACCAAAAAGATGTGTCAGAACTTGTGAGTTACAGCCCCGGTGGGAGAATCAGCTATCTCGCTGACAAGATCGAAGTGGAGGAGGAAGACGACTACTATGATGAGGAGGAAGATTACGATGACAGCGGTTCACATTCCTGCCGTGTGAGAAGAGCGGTGACAAGCCTGATTGGACATCTGGCACGGTTGGATAACTTCATGGTCAATGAGTTCATTGGACTGATCAAACTGTATGATAGGCTGTTAGAAACCAGTGTGGAGGTTAAGGACGCCGCCTTCGAAACCTTCAACAGGATCGTGCACTGTGTAACCATCGAGGAGAACACCAAGAAGCTTGACATTGAAAACGTGGTTCTGTATCCCATCCGCAGAACCAGAACAAAATTCAAAGAGCTCGCAAACGAATTCTTGGAGCATTTAGTCAAAAAGCTTAACGAACTCACCTCCAAAAGCAGTGTCGATCAGAAGTCAGTGCTCGAGTGTTCACGCTTGCTTCTGGTGGTCTGCAAGAGTTTCGCAGGTACCATAGCGAAGGATGCTGAACTGGTTCCCATCCTGTTCCCCCTGCTGTAGCGATAGTTAAAAAAGAATAAGGTTCACGAAGTACGAGCCAATATCTTGGAGGCCTTTAGCTATCTGTTCCTCAAAGAAATCGAGGGACTAAAGCTGGAGGTTTACCTCAAGCTTATGATCGACAACCTGGATGTCAACAGCGAGGTGTCATTGGCAGCACTCAAATCAATTGACAACATTCTCGAAGGTCGTAAGGAATACTTTGGTGCCAACTCACCGATAATTACCGATCTGATCCGAGTCATCCACAACCAGCTCAAGAACAACACCTACAAGGCAGATGCTCGCAAGACTGTCATCCAGTGTGCCTCCCAGCTGCTCAGCGATTTCAGCAACTACTTCGAGCCTCAGATGTTGCTGGAGTACCTCCAGGAACTCAATAGCAAGTTAGTTACTGAGCCAACCAAGAAGGGTATTCTTATTGCTCTGACTAAACTGAATCCGGGAATTGCGCTATCCAAGTCAGTCATTGAAGTGCTCAACCGCACCCTTCTGGAGATTTCCACCAGTCTGATCAACCATCAAAATGCGTCGGTGGCTGATAGTGCTCAGGAAGCAGTGGCGAAGCTTATTGAAATTCTCAAGCTCAATTTCTCCAAGGACAACGCTGCCAAGCTGGTCGAAACCAGTAAGGCTATGCGTGGGCTGTTCCCTCGCTATATGGAATCTGTGCTGCACTTCTACCCTGAGCTATTCAAAAACTACCTCAATGAGCTCTTCAGTGCCGATGAGATCCCTACGCATGTGGTTAGTGCTCTGCTGAAAGGAAAGGTAGTCAGCCAAGCTGAATGCCTTAAGCTGCTCAAGGGTCGCCAAAAAATGAGCAATATTGACAACATTGTTGACATCGTCAATATCCTCGGACTCAGCGAGAACGATTTCCTCAAGGATGTCGCCGACAATGTTTGGGGCAGGATTGCCCTACGCTGTCTTGGAGCAACAGGCAACAAGAAACACTTTGAACTGCTGAGATCTTACTCACTCGGCAACTATGATCCGGAGACCAATGAACACGCAAGTGTGGCATTAGGCACCCTCTGCGCAGGACACTTCAAGGATTTCGTGCCAATGCTTATCAAAATGTTGGAGACCAGCGACGAGTAGCATGTTCTCAACGTCTACATCGCTATCAAATAGGCTGTGATTCACTCCAACCCCGAAAACTACGTCGAGATCGATAAGATGTTTGAGTTCTTCCTGAAAGAGATCGCAGAGGACCGAATCACCAAAGACGCCTACCTTCATCTTATAAGTGAGTGCATTGCCAAGTGGGCTCTGCTCAAGCCAGCTGATAGCGAAAGGCTACTGAGCTTCCTCTACCATTCCGAACACAGTGGTCATAAGTATCTGTTCGCAACCTTATTCCGCTTCCTGGATGATGGAATACTCGTTGACGACTACATCAGACCAAAGATTGCTCAGTTAAGTAATGCTTATTCTAACCTTAGTCAAACTGCAGACCGACATCCATCTGAATGTCAAGACGGAGGCATTGCGATCTTTAACTCACCTCACTGTGCGAGTGCCACATAGTGTTGCACCCTGCGTCAACGAGGATTTGATGAAGAGTGTCAAGGAGTGTAGCCTGATTGATGAGAAGCTTATTAAGGAGGAAAACATAGTCGTCAAGATTCTCGTGGATTATGGCAAGCCCATGCGAAAGGAGGCATTCACTTTCATGGAAACTGCCCTTGGTGGAGAAGTCAAGACTGCTTTCGAGTTTATGTATCCTGCGATCCTTTCGGCTGCTCTCGAGGGACTCGGTATGCACCATCTTTAATTTTAGATAAAGAAAGAGAACTCGTGATGGTCCTGCAGCGACTCAACCTTATCAAGGTATTGACGAAGCTTGAGCCACACGTGTTGACAGTCGAAGGTCACCGTTACAAGAGTTTGCTGGAACCCCGTCTCCCCTACCTGGACCCTGAGGACAAGACTACTGTTGGGGTAGTTCGTAGCATCTACGAAATAAACCGCAACCTCAAGAAGTAGTTCAACGTGGAGGTCGAATAGCTGTATCAATTACTGCTCAAGCGAACTGAGATGAAGGAGATAATCGCGACAGTATCCAAGGAGTTCGAGTGATAGATGATGAAGAGATAAAGGTCAGTTCTGTTAATCTCTGTCAACGTAGGCGTTCTTGAAGAGAAATATTTAAAGAAGCCAATGGTGGTTTAGTTTGGTAAGAGCTGGCCATACGAAAGTCAGGTCGACTGCGAGGGCTGCCTACTGTATAACGTCAAGGTCGCTGGTTGAAGCGATGCTGGACAAAGCAGCAACGCAGAAGCACACGGTTTATAATACTAGCATGCTGAAGTCTACTAAGAGCAGTCTTTTGATGTTGAGGTCATTCTTTTTTCCAGTTCTTATCAAATGGTACTTGAGAGAGGGCACAAACAGTCCCAGAAGCAGAGATGCTTTGAGACCTCCGTAGGTTGCATGTTGCCATTAGACAGCGGGCAAAGCCATTCTGAGCACAATCAGAGTAAGAAACAATGCTGCTAAAGTAATCTGCAGCGACGTCAGCTGATTTAGTGGTGCATACCAGACGAAGTCACACGCCACCATAGCCACTACAATCCCGTTACAAGCCAGGTTGAGAAGCATGAGGGTAATGCTGATTCCTTATTCACTCTCGCTGAACATGTTTGTCAGTTGATTTTCCAGATCGTTTGGGTTGCGGTTTCTTGTTTGATTGGGTACGTCATTCAAATCGAGGTTGGATTGGTTTAGCTCCATACGGCTAAGGACTGCTGTACCTAGCATTACTAATATTAAGGAATAGTCCATTGAGCAACCCATCACAGCTGCTGGTTGAAGTACTGGTAGTCGGGGCATTCCTCGCCGTAGAGGTCTTTGAGAATCTTCTTGCCGAGATTCAGGTATTCGCGGGCCTCCTTCACCTTGCCGAGGTCTTTGTAGACCAAACCAATGTTGCCGATGGCCACAGCAGTGTTATGGTTGTGGTCATTACCGTAACAAGCTCGAAACACTTCTATGGCCTCGTCGTAGTGTTTGATGGCATCGTTGTACTCCTTCAGAGACTTGTAGCAGTTGGCGAGGTAGGTAAGTGCCTCTCCAATTTCGAGTGCGTCTGCTGGCAAGACGTTCTTCTTGATGATGAGCGACCTTCATTCGCTTATTGTGTACCTTTCGTAGGTCTTTTTCGCGTTATGGAAGTCCCGCTTATCAAAGTAGACATTGCCCAATGACATGAGTATGCTTGCTATTTGTATGTCGCCATTCCCTTTGAGCCGTTAACATATCTCCAGTGCATCGAGGATGCAATGCTCCGCTTTTTCTCTGTATTCGGCTACCTTATGCTTCCGCTCAATTGCTTTCATCCGGTAGTTATTCCCGAGAGCTTCCAGCACCATGGCTTTGATCCGAAGTGCTTCGTTATCTTGTGGACGTGCATCTAGGATACGGAGACTGGCTTTTAATTGAACATCAGCCTGCTTCAGGTTTAGAAACTCCGACTCAATCTTAGCTGCATCGAGGGCCATCTTTGCAAATTCAATGGAATTCTGTGATTTGGTTCTAAGCTCATACATTGGCTTACTTTCCAGTCATCTCCAATGCCTCCTCTTGAAAGGCCTTGGCAACCTCGTATTCGCTCTTTTGATGGTGAGCCATTGCGAGTCTGTTCAGCAACAACGCCAATTCATAGTTCTCGATTCCCCGATTTGCTTTTCGGTTACACTAGATTCCCCTCTCCAGGTATTTGATGCCCTATTCAATTCTCTTTTCGTGGATGCAGTCCTAACCGATATCGCTGAACAGCTTGGATGCCTTGCCGTAGTACTCCTAAATCGCTGAATCACCCAAAATTGTACACTACTGCTGGTGGTGCTCGCTGTAGATATCTCCCATCACCTTATAAACTTCTGCCAGCTGTACCTTATCACGTTTAAGTTCATAGTAACTCACAACCTCATTAATCTCGATAGCCCAGTGCCCATACATGAACATGTGGTAATAGCCATCGGCAATAGCGCGCCGGTGAGAGACGAATTACTCATCTTGAGGTTTGGATTTGTACCTGAGTGTTTCAATCAGGTTTTCCTCTGACAGTTTTCGCTGCCCATTGACTGGGTTGATGTTCTGGAGGAACATCGAAATGCCTGGTGGGTTTGGACTGACCATCTGGATGATCAGCTGCAAGAATGGATACTGTTTTTGGTACTTTGTGAGTGCTGGCAGAATCATATTCTGTGGCAGAGTTAGTTCCAGGAAGAATGCGGTTGCCAATGTCACACCGAGCGCATAGATGTCCGAATCGCAGCAGTTGTAGCTAGCGAAATCAGCGAACGTTTCGTCTTTCATGAAAGCTCGAAGTTCTGGATTAGCATAGTAGGGCACTCCCACCACAGCATGCGTTTCGTTTTGCTTGCGGGTGAGCACCTTCGACAGCCTGAATCCAGTTAGTACGTAAGACCCCTTGTATCCACTATACATAATGTTGTGTGGCCGGATATCCCGATGCACTATCTTGTTGGTGTGGAGGGCTGCCATTGCTTGAATCATATTGTTCATGAGCCCCATGAATTCTGATTCCGTCCAGTTCCAGTTGGCTTGTTTGCGGTACGTCACAATTTCGTGTAGGGTTGCCATGCCGTGTTCGGCCACTACAACACAACATTTGTCGTTGGCTTCCTTGTCGATACCACTCTCGATCACGTACTACTCAAATAAAGTGTGTAGCTGCGGACATTTGAGCTGCGACACCTTTCTATGCATGAACAACTAGTAGACGATTCGTTTGAAGGCCTCCTACTCGTATCGGCAGAATGACACCAGTTTATAAAGGAAGCGGTTACCGCCCTACTGCCCAAGGAAAAATTGTTAGTGCGTTTGGTTAGGATCGCTCACAGGTGTGTCCAAAGTTAGCAGCTTCTTTTGTTAGGCGTGCTCGACTGCGTCGGTGTAGACTCGCATCGGTACGTTCACGACTTCGCTGCCCCTGTTGGAACTGAAGACCTGCAGAATGAACTAATTTCGGCCTTCCGCCTTCTTCATAAACATGTCGCCGTAGAGCTTGGCTTTGGTTCTGTAGAGTTGGAACTCAGTCGCAAGCTGAGAGTAACCGCGTGGATCTCCCAACATGAACCCACGCATTTCCTTCAAACTGACGTGCAGTTGAGGGTCAGTCAATTCACAGCACTCGATGGTACCCATAATAATTCAAAATGAAATACTTTAGGTGTCTTCTCCGAGAACTCGGTGGGGCGAAGGGAATGCTCGCGCATCTTTACAATATTCCGGAGAAGCAGATCAGACAGTCCAGTGTCTCTATCATCTTCCGGGTGAACAAACCGGAAAGCTTCTTCGAGCAATTCCGCGAAGAAATCTAATCCTACTATGCCAAAGACCCGATGTTGGCTGGATATTAATCAATGGCACCAGTCGAGTTCGTTGAAAGAGTACTCCAGGACCTTACTGACGAGGATTTTGAAGTACTACTGACCGAGCGAACATCTTCAGCAAGGGACATCAACTCGGGTAACAGTATTGAGCGATTTAGGGTTCATTGTGTTTCCGGGAGGGAAGTGCGAGGAGGGCTAGTCAGACCTTTGTGCATGTCTGAGGGAAACACAGGAGGAGGTTGGCATCCGATTAATAGACCAGTCCAAGGGGCACTTTACTGGATACCTGAACTGCTACCTTGGAAGGCTTCCTAACAATATGTTTTACAGGAAGCACAAGGGAGTCGATTTGTATGTCACATGTCATGTATTCCTGTTACTTCATGATAAGCCGACACTAATCATGAATGCGGAGGAAGTGGTCGAGAGCAGATGGGTAAAGTTCCTGGATCTGATCAACCCTGAGAAAATCAGTAAAATTCGGAACCACAATGAATCCATTGTCCGGAACGCTGTGCCCAAGGCGCTACAGTTCCTGCGAGGATCAATCATGCGGAATGTCGAGTTCATGGAGTATAGTGTTGTGGATACTGGATTCCAACGCATGAAGCTTTGGGGACTGACACTTTATCTATGGCTGCATCTTTGCCGAGTTATCCAGTACAGGCTCTGCAAGGATATTCCTAGCACAACTGCGCAACTCGACACCTTCATCCACCAGTGCGACGAATACAGGATCAAGTTCAAATGGTACTATCTGCCTGGATTGCTGTTTAAGAAAGCCACGGAACACTGGCACTACGCGAATCGTACGCTAGCATCATTCTATCCACCACGCAAGTACCCTTACTTCCGGAACGCTGTTGCCTCGCTACTCGTGGTTGCCGTCGTTGCAGCTGCTTTTTGGTACTACCTGACGACCAATTGACCCTCCCGCGCTTACTGGTAGATGTATATATCTGTCTTTGTTAGTCATTATGTTTAAGAAAAAGGATTAGTCACCATCACCACCCAAAGACGACAAGATAGTCGAACGGTTGCTCGGCGCCAGGAACGATGCTGCTTCTCCCGAAGTACGGAAGACCCGTTCAGTGCGTAGGTTATCCACCTTTGAGGGAATCCTTCGTACTTTCGGGATGATCATCGGAGTGTGCATTATCGGGTTCGGAGTGTACTCATACTTTTCCAACGACTTTACAGCTGCTGGACTGAAAAACGACTTTGCAGTGCGCATCCTTCCCTTCTACATCGGCTTCAGTGGCGTGCTTATCCTGGGAATAGAGTGTGGAGTTGGCTTCCTCCGCAGAAGCATGAAGTTCCTCACCAAGATGATCGGCCGAGGAATCTTCAGCATCTACGTCGGGTTGATGTGCCTATGCATAATCAGACCAACTAGCAGTGACTTCCAAAAGGTCATAATCTACATAATCGTGAGTTTGCTGTGTCTCCTGGGACTTCTATCCATATTCGGTGCTCTATTCTGCTGCAAGACTCACGTGATGCGCGAGTAACTTGTGACCAAAGATTCGCAGCTGTCCAACCAGGATTGATGATATGCATGAGTCTACGCTTACAAGGTGCTTCACCAGCCTTATAATATTCACATGCTTAGAAGACTCTGTGCTGGATTGATCGTTGCTGGTCGCTTCTCCTCCAAGAAGCCTACTCAGCTAAACAGTCCACCCGTTGCTTTCGTTGAGAATCGACAGCAGATGATGCATAATGGTTGGAGAGTGCCAGACCCAACCCACCAGGTATCAAGAAGCCTATCGGTTAGGTATCCCAGCGGACGCATCTCTCAAACGGAGAGGCCAACATCCATCGCGTTCCAGTTATCAAGGTCCACACAAACGTGGTGCGATGCATGGTACGCTTCGTTTAGCAATTCTAGGGCGGTACGGAAATCAACGCTGGACATCCAATTGAGTACATCCAAGTGAACACCAAGTATGGTGAGCCAGCGAGCTGCAAGTACTGCGGACTTCGCTACCAGCTGGCCCATGAAGACCATGACTCGCACCACAATTCTGCTGACCAGCAGAAAAGTCATCATTGACAGCCCATAATCTCTTTATCGAGCCACAGTCATTCCGAATCAGATCAGGGTACTGCCACTGAGAATGCGTGTGTTCTCCTTGTTGGCGATGTTCATAAACTGAACGATGTCGTTAACGTAGCCCTCCACCATGTTGGCCGTGTCATTCTGCAGAATGAGATAGGCTGAATTACGATGTTTATTACTGTTGGTCTTCACGTGCTGTTCGGTGAACTCCACAATTTCACGACCCTTGACAGTCTCTCGCAGCAACTCCTTAGCTGAGTACCAGTTGGTGTCGTCGGCGATGATATCGGCCAGCAGAAGGCTGCTACGATCGCGGTCTGAATTCAAAATGGCGGCTACTTCGGACGGGATAGGCCTTGAAGATTCTCTGGTAGTAGGGCGCTGGCCAGGTAGGAGTGGACATCACACGGTGCTTTACAGGTGCCTCTGAGCCTTGCCAGAGCATCTTCGAGCCACTAAAGGCGAACCTTCCAGAGAACTTGGGAGCGAGCTTGTTGGCCACCACCTGCATGCGATATTAAAATAATTATGGATTCCCATAGGAGAGTCAGTGGCGGATAGGCGGGTTCGATTCCAGCTGTTGATGGTAGTTTCGTTTACGGTTGCTTTCTACGTGCTGCTGGTTATCCTTGGCATCTCTACGGCATTCAGCGTAGGTCTTGCCGAAGATGTTATTGGCAAGCACTCGGTTACTGAATCCTGTATATCCCGGAAGCGGGTCACCAAGCTTCACTACGATAAGCTAACTCCTACCATATGGCTTTCCGTCTTTATCCACCACACTGGTCTGTTGGTATCCATTGCTCTTGTTCACTGACTTAGACGTCTTTTCCCAGCCTTTGGTATGCGTAAACTGGTCAATTTCGGGACCGCTCCGCCTCATATCCACGTTGACTGGCTGAATTGACTTTCTTCCATACCTCATTGACGTCGATCTTCTTCGGTGGCACTCCCACGATGTCCGCAGCAGTGCGTTGCAGCATCAGACTGGGCGGAATATGCGTTTCGGCGAGGGTTGACACATACCTATTTTCCACGGGATGGTCTTGCCCCTTGAGATAGTCCGTGTTGCTCACATCATAGGTGAGCTTTCCGAAGGTCTTCGCGTGTAGGTTTTCTGGCTTGATACCAGTGACGTAGCCAGCGTAGCCTGGTACCTCATACCTTGGCTTTTCCTTCTCAACACCGACGAAGTCAGAATAGACCTTCTTAGGAATATGCCTGAATAACTTCAGCTGCTTACCCTGTGTAACCTGGCACGATGTAGTCCAACCGCGAACCTTCGAACATGTCGGTTTCACAACGAATAAAATAAAATATTATAGAGATGCTTCACCAAGAGGATAAGAAGTACTACTCCTTCGCTGGCGGGCCGACTATGATGCCGAGGAGCGTACTCCAATAGCTCCGAGGTAACTTTATGCAGGACAAGGGTATCAAATGCGAGTAAGATAGAACTTGGAGTGGCACTGCTTGATCTCAACCCGCACTCCAAAGAGTTTAGGTAAGTTCACCGATAGGCTGAGGAGCTTGTGAGAGACTTGATGGAGGTACCACCACATTACCGTGTTTGGTTCTGTCCTGCGGGTGCTCATCTGCAGTTTGGAGCGTTCCCATTGAACCTGTTGAATGGATCTGCTACCGCGAACTATACCTGCACTGGGTACTTCAGTCGTCTGTCAGTTGAGGAAGCTTAGAAGGTGTGCAAAGTCAACCGTATCGCAACCCTGCAGAAGGACGTTGACGGAAAGCTCTACATTCCTGACGAATATTCCTACTAGAAGGATTCTGGATATACGCACTATGTGGAGAATGAGACTGTTGAGGGCTTGGAATATTCGGCTAAACCGATGCCTTACCGTGAGGGTGACATTCTTCTGACTGACTGCTCATCGAATTTCCTCACACGCCCGATCGATTGGCAAAAGATATCAATGGCCTATGCTCATACTCAAAAAAATTGTGGAATTTCCGGTTCAACTATTATGATAGTGCATGAAAAACTGATCGAAATGCCCAAGCTCCATAACACTCCGACGGTGTGCGACTATCGATAGTACAAGCAAGGATACCCAAGCACACCGATCGTCATCCCCATTTACATGAACAGATTGCTGCTCAAATACGTTAAGCAACAGGGTGGCCCTCGTTTCTACAATGAGCATTGCCGAACTCGTTCCAACAAGCTCTACGATGTTATCGACGGCTCGCATGGGTTTTATAATGGGGTGGCTCGTAAGGATTGGCGATCTCGGATTAACGTGACATGGCGCATGGAAACATAATAACTGACACAAAAGTGCATTGCTGAGGCGGCAGAAAATGGGCTTTTGGAGATCAAAGGTCACCGAAGCGCAGGCGGATTTCGAGCATCCCTATTCCTGCCTGTCCCTGACGAAGGAATCGACTGTCTGGCTGACTTTTTACGAGATTTCCACACAAAGCACCAATGATTAATCAAACCGTAACCGGAGTGATACTTTTCATAACCGAATCAAGCTAAATCAAAGTTTATAATCGTCATGGAACAAAAGATCGATATCTGCTACTACAGGGCACTACGGGCGTTGCGGCGTAAGCAAAATTGCTGGTTTATGCTGCAACTGGTGTGGGTACTTACTGTTCGCATTAAAATTAGACTTCCGTTCTGAGTATTCTGATATACAGAGGCTCACCTGCCCAATCAAGCCTCATCAATGTGCTCACAGTACTAGCTCTCGGTGTGGGGTGGGTATTTGTCATCAAAGATTTTGTCAAGGTCCAGCACTATTCTAACTTCGAGTTTGCGATTCAAGTGGCTGTGACTCTCAACCACAGCATATGCGCTGCTGTCAACTCCCCCACAGCGACCCTAGACGAGCGGCTTCACACGACGTACAATGTGCAGATTCTGAACTCCGATTTACTCACCCTACAGCAAAAACGAGTAGAATAGCGTTGCTTGCGAAACACTATCGAGAAAGTCTACCTTTCACACTGCAGAGGAATTACAATACTTACGTACCTGTTCTAAGTTGCAAGACTGGCACTGTTTATGGTCTTCCTTGTAATGCTTCGTAGATGCGAAGTTGAGCCATCCATAAGTCAAACAATCATACTCTACTGTATCGTCGAGATCGTCTTCATCAGCAAGTGGGTGGCTGCATTACTGACCTGTACACTCAGTCCCTGCCTTATCCCCTGCTTCGTTTGCTTGATGTGCTGTTGCTCCAGTGCTATTGCCAAGGGGAATGGTCAATTCTCTTCGACTTCTACTTAAATGGATACTCTGGTCTACCTACCTTCCACGCAAACGGACTCAAATAGCGAGTGCCAAATTTGCCTGGAGCAGTTTAATATTGGAACCTCATTTACCAAGCTACCATGCAACATCAAACACAAGTTTCACGAGGATTGTTTTAAGAGTTGGTTGGTAGTGTCACGGACATGCCCAACCTGCCGAGCATTGGTCAGTTGATCATTATTTCTGATGTTACTTTTTCGAGAACTGATAATGTGGAGAGGCATCGAAACTCTTTTGTATCTGGGTCAATGTCAAAACATTACCTGTGTCTCAGTGTGCTATCGCAGACATTATATTAGCAAGACAATCCTCGATGAACGATAACTAGTACAGTCCAAACTAACCACCGAATGTTCGGGGAGAGCAACAGCCAGTCACTCGCTTTCCTCGTCGACAGCATGCAGACACGCCATTCAACAGTTCCAAGTAGGAATGCGTTGCATGGCTTGATTCCCTCACCCGCAGACTCACGAAGGAGGATCAAACAGTCAGCCGATGGCTTGAAAGCTACGAGGCGCAGCTCTTCGAACAGTTCGATCATTAAAGCTCGAAGCTGAAGCAACAGTTGTGCATCATGCTGGATGAAGCACTGGCATAGAATAAGCGACAACTCAAACATCAATACACACGATTCGGACAGCCACAGCGTCGGCAAATAGAAGACGGGAAGTTCAAGCTTAGCCTCCTGAAGTGCAGAATCAGTGAATTGAAGGCAGAACTGGGTAGCGAACACTACAAACAAGGCATCATAGAGGTCCTTTCGAATGATCTCACAGTATAACTTGCGGATGTCTTGGAAGGTATTCAGCAAGCTCTTGCCAGTTTTCAGGAACATGTGTACTTGAAAGTCAACGCCAACATTCTCGACCGGTTTAGTCAGTAAACATCTGCTCTATTTTTTGTGCAGTCATTCTCCTTGGCTCATCCTTAGCCCAGAAGGTTCACGTTCAACTAGCAAGCAAACCTCCCGCCAATGTATCGACCTCCACAGATATCAGTTGAACAGCTCCCCCATCCCAACTTCGGATCAACCAGCAGGATTGACACACGACCGACCTCAGTCCAAATTCCAATAGTCAACCGTTCGATTAACGGAGCCCAAACTTCTACATTCCATCCGAGTCGAACACGAGATCCTTCTCTTCGAAGCGACTTTCACCGTAACAGAGATGCTATTCTCTCTGGTGGTACATCCTCACCAAGTGTCAGATGACTGACTTGTCGCTCACAGTGCAGGACAGTTGACAATAACTACAAACATAACAATCGAATTTATATCACTGTCAGAGGCTTGCACTTTTCATAGCTTTCTTGAGCTCATGCAGCTCAGGGAGGCGCTTAGTGAGATCCAACTTGACAAGCACCAGCTTGTGGCCCTTTACTTATTCCTCGGTCATTTCCACTTCACCAATTTCCACCGCACCAATTTTCTTTAGGAGGAAAAGCGATACTGGGCTGGACATCCGAGAATAGTATGTTTTGTAGCCGGCCTGCTGCATCAGCTTGAAGCCTTCAAGCCAAAACCATAAGGAATAACCCTTGAAGCTGTGTTCAGGTGCCACAGCTGCAAAGGCTCCGTACACTGCCTCGCCACGTCTATCGTGTTGTTTAGGAATGACTCGTTCGACAAGGCTTCCGTAGTATCCGAGTAGGTCGAACAGCTTGCTTTTGGTGGGTTTACTCGGCATGATGAGATAGTTGTCCAAGACATAGTTTCCGGTTGCCCCGACTAGCTTACCATCGACGTAGAACCCATACGCCATGTTTTGCCTGAGACTCTCGAACATTTTATAGTAGAAGATTTCATAGACATCGTTGTAGTCGGGGCTCATGTTCTTCCAAATACTGTTGAGGTTGATGAAGCTTTCAGTAAGAATCCTTGAGGCTTCCTTTAGATCATCGTCGGTATGGATAATGCGAATTTCTGTCTTCTCCTTGAACATTGTCGCTATGTATTAATAGTTGTTTGGTGGGAGCACCTAAAGTCGCGCTGATGCAGTTATGACGCTAACTCTATTATTGTTGAGCTTACATGGAGACCATCACGAAGTTCCATAATGGGCTAGCTCTGCTCGGTTGGCTCACAGTTCAGACGCTATCAACCAGTCTACTGTTTGGGGATAGTCAAGCGATGCTGGAGCCAACAGCAGAACGGTTCGCCCTACCCATTCTGATTTGTCAGGTCGTGCAGGTGATGCAGCTGCTTGACATCGTTTTTATTCTGCTTGGGACCAGTAAGGGAAGTATTCTCGGTGCTGCTGCTCAAATTGCAGGTCGACTGTTAGTCGCGTTGGTTTACATGTCACCCGAGATAGCGCCGGTACCCATCGTCAACGTTCTGGTGGCTTGGTCACTTGCAGACACTAACCGGTACCTCTACTACCTGTTCAAAAACCCAATGACGACGTGGCTAAGGTATAACGGCTTCCTTGTGCTCTATCCTGTGGGTATCTATGGATAAATGACACTGATCAACAGCTACCTACGCAGCAATAGACTCTCAGAGAATCAGGTACTCGCTGTGCGGCTTTCTCAAGCATTGATCCTTCTGGGAGGCCTGTTTCTGTACGTCTATATGCTGGGGAATCGAAGTAGCAAGAGCAAAATTCACAAAAAACACAGCAAATAAATTCCACTTGAGGAACACGCAAAGACCACTGCTGACCAACCAGCTTCGCCATCCATCACCAGAAAACGTGATTGATCCAAGTTGCCTGTCCATAAACCCTTCATAAACGTATTGAGATTCACGTAATCAAACTACGAGCCCCTCAAGCCCAAGCTCGTTGATGTTGAGCAGTTGGGCGATCTCCTCCAGAACCTCTGGGCTCTTGGCTCGAACGTATAACCGGAACAGGTGCTGTAAGGCAATGAAGGAGGCCATCCCTGCAGGCTCTGAGTAATGAGGTCGATCAAAGTCATTGTGACGGCTGTATGTGGATCTCGGGGCCACCCTCTCTTCCTCCTCGATATAGTCAATCTGCTCGTTAACAAGCTCCGACATTTGCTCACGGAAATGTATGAGCTGGCCAGCCTGTTTGGCAAGTATTTAGTTTTTACTTTCAAATGTCCTTAGGAACAGGTCTTTGAGGAAGTCCTCGACATTCTGGAAGTAACGCTCATAGTTGTCGGAACTGACACTCTCGCTGATGTTCGAGATGAAATTGCCATAAGTAATAAAGGATTCGCTGAACTATTCAGAGTCGTTGAGGAACTGCAGGATATTGTCGAGTACACGGTTAAGGTTATGAACGAAGGCGTGGTTGTCCTGGTCAATGTGCGAGAATACTGATAGAATCTTTAATCTTTGGTACAGAGTATGGCGCTCGCGTTCAAGGTATTTCACTTTCTCATTCAGCTTATCGTTCATGTTATTAGCACGGTCGTCGCCTAACACTCTGCTTTGGGATATGCGGCGATAGCTGTCACCACCAGAGCGTACGCTGTGTACCGACTGGTCCTCAAGATTACGAATTTTTTGTTTGAGCTTCTCATTACTGCATTCTAGGTAATAGATTTCCTCTCGCATTCTCTCGCCATCAACCTTAAGGAGATACCGATCATCGGTATCGTCGTCCCCAGGATAAGCTGGGCGTTGTAGGCGACTACTTTGCCTGTTCGGAGTAATGTTCCTGCTACGATCGGCTAGTTCGTCCTCTAGATCTTCAATTTCATCCTTTAGAGTCGCATTCTCACGGCGTAGCTTTGACAGGTCCGACTCCATTTTCGCAAGATTCTCTTCTAGGGATTTCAAGCTTATCTTATGCTCGGCTGAGAGCTTGTCGTTGATGATCTTGAGTTCGCGCTGCAATTTCTTGTTTTCGTTGATGAGGTCCTTGAGGTTTTCCTCACGTGCCTCATAGTTTTTGAGCAGGTCGAGTTCCTTAGCGTGGACTGTCCGTTGCAACCCATCGATCTTTTCGAGGAAACGAGTCTTCTCTTGCAAAATAGCCGCGAACTTCTCCTCAAGTTCCCTTCGGAAGTTGCTTTCCTTCTCGAATACAGTCTTGAGCTTAAAGTGCTCCAGCTCTATTGACTTCTTTTCTTCCATGAGTAGCATATAGCGACTATTCGGAGAGGTGATTTCAGTCGGAGATATCGGAGTGCTGCTGGTACGGGCTCGCTCAAGCTCCCTGCTTTGCTGTTCAAACCTTGCTTCGACTTCTACCAACTGCCTTTGAATTCGTTAGTTGGCTCGTTCCAGTTCATCAGTTCGAGAGCTTTGGTGGCTATCGAGCTTAGCACGGGTGTTCAGTTCCAGCATTATCACATCATAGTCTTTCTGCTTCTTCGCAAAGGCTTCATCAAAGGCTCGTTTTTCTGCCTGCAGACGGTTGATGGTTGCATTTGCATCTCTCAGTTCTCGTTGGGTACTCGTAAGCTATCGATCCTTTTGTTCGAACACTGATTTCTCCACGTGGGTATACTTCAAACGCTCCAGTTCGGCAGTGCTACTTGTTCTGTTGGCCAACTGTAGTTTCAAACTATTAAGCTCAGAGTTAAGCCGTTGTTCATTTTGATTGTACATCAAGGAGTTGCTATCAACGAGCCGTTTTAAGTCTGCCTCTCTGATCTCCAAATCCCGGATGTTACGCTTGAGTGTCTCTTCTTTGGTCGAGAATTCTACTCTCATTCGATTAACCTCTGAAGTGGAAGATTGTAAATGTTGGCTGCTCGCCTGTGACAACTTCAGCTTTAACTCTGAAATTTCGTTGTTTCGGCTTATCAACTACCGCTCTAGGTCGCTCTTCTCAGACCTCAACTTGGTCTCACGCTCGGAGAGAGATTTAAGCATTTATTGACTGCTCTGCCTTCCAAGTAAATCCCTTTCAAGAGTGGTCTTATCCTGCTTAAGCACGCGAATCTCCTCCAAGTAACGAGCTTCTTTGGTATTAAACTCCATCCTTAAGGTTGCTGTACTGGCAGCCTCGGAACTCTTACCACCCAACTTGGCTTCCAGCTCCTGAATTATCTTCTGAAGATCCCCTTCCTTCTGCTTGTAGGCATTGATATCGTTGAAGAATACTTGATTGTCGTGAAGCAACACCTCATTATCTCTCACCAACGCATTGAACTGTCCCTCATTGGAGTTGACAATTACATTAAGCCTTTTCACCTCAGCTTCAATTATCCCGAATTCAGTCTGTTTTTGGGATAGTGTACGATCACTCTCAGATTTAAGTTTATTGTACTCTTGTTGGAGCCGTGCAACCTCTGCGGTCAGCCGGTTATTGTCGACCGTATTAGTCGGTTGTTGAGGTTGAACGGATTTGCTACGTAACAATAGTTATTGCCTCAGGACATCGTTTTAGTCTTTCAAACTCTTATTCGCCTCCTCCAAGAACTTGATTTGGTTGAGGTTACTTTCCAGCCCTCCAATCTTCCTCTCAAGGATGAGAATAGTGTTGCGCAACTAAACAGCCTCTGAGCTGGATTGAGAGCGATCAGTTTTGATTCGAGAGGCTTCGTCACGGGACCTATTGAGCTCACTATTGACACGGGCAAGTTCATCGCGAAGCCGGGATAGTTCATTTGCAGTACGACCATTGTCGTCCCTCAAGCGAGCCAGTTCTATAGTTGACTTAGAGAGTTCCTCTCTAAGTCTGGTAAGTTCCATATTTTGCACACGATTTTCGTTTTGCAGACGTTGGGTATCATCTCCCTTTCTCCCTGTATCCTCTCGAGTTCGGTTCAGTTCATCCCGAAGTCTTTGTGCCTCTCGCTGTTCATTGGTAAGTTCGTCCGATTTTTGTTTGAGGTTTTTATTTGCGTTTTCAAGATCTCTTGTGATGTTTCTCAGCTGCTGACTGCTTGTGGATTACTTTGCCGATAGTTCACCGAGTTGTCGGTTGAGATCAGCCACCGCCACATCAAGCCGATCCTTATCCTTCTGTAAGCGGTCAACGAACTGTTGGCTTTGTTGGGTGGACTTATTTGCAGATTGCTATTGTCTGCTCCGCAGTTAAATGATGGTCCGTTGTGACTCTGTCTCTCTGTTGTTGAGTTCTCTGATTTGATTGCTCAATTCTCTGACTTGGTTGTTCAAATCCCTTACTTGCCCATTGAGTTCTTTCAATTCTCCTCCTAACTGCTTGTTCTGATCGTTGAGGTTACGATTTTGCTCGGTGAGTGAGAGGTTGGAGTTGGTAGCTTCTTTGAGCATACGGTTCAGTTCACTAATCTGGTCGCTCAGCTCCTTGACCTTGCTGCGACCGTCTGTCGATAGTTTACTGTTTTCGCCCACCTGCTTATGCAGTTCTGCTAGCTGCCTATTTGCGTCGATGTTGAGTTTTTGTGTTTCAGCAGCTTCTCTGGCAGAGTCGTTGTACTGCTTCTGCAGCTGACCCACTTGCTTGGTGAGTTCTGCGATCTGTCGCTGCTGTTCGGTTGTCTGCCTCTTGCTCTCAGCCTCAGCTCTTTCAAGCTCACCAATTCGGCGATTTAGGTTCCTTTCTGTCTCAACGTACTTTTGAATCGACTCTTTGAGATTACGAACTTGATTGTCCATGTCAGCCTTTTTATTGAACTCAGCGGTCGTCTTCTTGAGCTCCTGGTCGCGGGAGGTCAATTCTCCACGAGTAGCTTTTAGCTCTTGTTACTTAACCTGAATGTCCGTACGGAGCTTTTTGAGGTCCTCCTCTTTACTCGCAAGTTCTTGCTCTCGCATTACCAACCGGTTCTTTTCGGTTTATAACTGCTTCTACAAGTGCTGCAACTTCCGGCTTAGACTCTCCTCGGCTTCCTTTAGCCTGCTCATCTCGGCATCGCGAGTTGCGAACCTCCCCTTTTCAATTTCAAGCTGCTTCTCAAGCTGTTGGATCCGCTTGAGTTGGGTCTCTTCCTGGTCTTTTTGCTTCCGGTCGACGCTTTGAATTGGTAAACGTTGAGCACCACTGATCGCTGACTCCTCTTTTGCACTCTTCAACGCCACTTCCATCAGTTCGATGAGCCGCGCCTGCATTTCTACAACGTTCCTGTACATATCATACAGGTCGCTCACTGGAGAATCAGCAGCTCCCTTGTCCAGTTTGCCGCGAGTAATATCCAGATTCTTGCGCAGACGATTGATCAATCCGTCATCTACCTTCAGGTTATCTGCCTCGACAAGACGCATGAAGATCTTCGTGAAGGTATCAATACCGTTGAGTTCTTTCGTACGCTGTAACTCAAATTTCTCTTCCTCCTTCTGACGATTGCGTTCATTCGTTTCTAGATCCAGTAGTATTCTCAACAGATTTTCCATCATGCTCACGATGGGTTGGATGTTGGTGCTCTCCTTCTTACTTTTCTCCAAACTCTTTCGAGCTTTTTGCATTTCCACTGTCGTACTGTTGGTGCCCGTGCTGGTCCCTGCCTCAGCTTCACGTGTTGCCAGCACCTGTTCCAAAATCGTGCATATTTTGAACAGATCAAGGAGCTCAGCTTGGAGAGGATCCTTCTCCTTCTCTCGCAGTTTTTCTTTCCTAAGAAGTGATTCCAACTATTCGTTGAGTCTTTCGATTTCAGCCTCAGCTGTTTAAGCGCGGACTCGTTCCTTGTTGAACTTCTCTTCAAGCAGTTTGGTGGGACCGGGTGCGTTAGGACGTTCCTGCAGCTGTCTCTCCAACTTTTCCAGTTCACGATCCTTCTTCAGCATGCTGTCCAGAAGGTTGAGATTTAGCGTAATGATGCTGTTATACTTGTTATCCTTGCGCATAGTTAAGAGCTTCCGCTGTTTGCCGATATCGCTTTGGTAGGCTTCCTTGTTCTCTGACTTTTCGATAATCTGAGTTAGTTCAGTTTCCCAAGTAGTCAGCACAGTGATATCCTTCATATCCTCCAAAGCTCTTTTCTACTTATTCAGCTGCTGGATCTTTGCCTCAAGGTCACGGATACGGTTACGTTCCGTCTCGAGATCTGCTTTTAACTTGTTCAAATCCTTCGGGTCGTCGAAGCGGGCACTCCCCTAACCCTTGAGTGTGCGAAGTTTGCTATGGAGATTAATGAGGTAGCTGCAAACCGAAAGCAGCGAGTTGTTCATGTTGCGTGCTTCGTCAGTCTTCGCTTCACTAACGCTCTTCTCAAAGGTCTTTCTTTGGCGTTACAGGTTCTGGATGGTTCGAGTGGAATCTGCCTGCTCTTCAATGAGCTTCATGAGAAAGCCTTGGATGGCCACCGACTCATTTGTGGCTTCCTGGAACTGAATCAATTCATTTACCATGTCCAAAGTAACTTCCAACAGTTCTCGGTGGGGAGAAGCGGCTTTTTTAAGTTGGTTCTACAGCAACTTCCTGGCCTTCTCGTTTGTCTCGTTGAGAGTTGAAGTCAGGAACTCAGTACTCTTTTGGTACTCCTTCAGCAAGGTGTTTTACTGACCTTGAGACACGGGATTTCGGGATCTCGCCTCATCGATTTCCTTTTTCTTTTGTATGTTGGTCTCGATAATGCGTTTCTCGAGCTTTTCGTTCTGCACTTTCAGCAGATCAATCTTTTCGAGATCGCGGTTGAGTTCGTAGAGGTTCTTCATGTGGTTATACAGGCAGGTGATGATGAGCTCGTTATCGTAGTAGGTATTCCACATGCTTTTGTTGGCTGATTTGATCTTCTACAGTCTTCGCAGTTCGTTTTCAATTGGCACTTTCAGATGCTTCTCAGATTCAAACGGGAAGATGTAGCGGTCGAATCGTTGGAAGTTCATTATTGCTTGCTTCGCCTCTTCGCTGAGGGCCATCATCTTCTTCTCCTCCTCCTTCTATTCGTCAACATGCAAGGATGCGGCGCTTCGTTCTCTCACATCTAAACGGTTCCTGCTTGTGCGAGGAAGGCGGGTAGTACTACTAGTTTGCTCGCGATTATTGTCGCGAGGGCTGCTTGGTTCGATGGTGATTATCGTGGCCTTTTTATAGCTGGTTGTTAGAATCGAGCTAAAACCTTGGGCAATCTTACGGTTTCTCAGATGGTTGAATGTGCTCGCAAGGGATGCCACTCTGCTTTTAATCTGACTACCCTTCTGACTTTGAAGGAGCAGTCGGCTGAATACCTGCCCTCCCGTTGTGAGTTCCTTCTTCTTTAGAACCAATCGGAAGAATAGGCTAGCGTACTTGAGGGAGGTACTTAAGTTGATTTAAGAGCGATCAGAGCTCTTGTTTGGTGACGGCTCCTGAAGTTTCTTTGTTGATTTGCTGGCAAAACGGCTTCCTTACTCCTCTCTAACAGTCGTTGCGGTTGTTCGGGCTAAGGGTCTACCTCTTTGCGGTCCTCCGAACATATCATCAACAAGTGAGTTCGGGTTATGTTTAGTGGCAGCACCCCTCTCACCCTCCTATAAGTGCTTTGAGACCTCTCCAGTACCCCGAACAAAAATCTCATCCTCGATGTTTTCAGTGTGCCTGATAACCGTTGTTTGCATCTAAACGTGTGTGTGTACGTCCTCAGTTGGTTCACCTTCCTCATAGTTGGATGTAACCTTACCCGATTTCTTCTGCTGTTGCTGTCGACCAGTATAAACATATGGTTCCTTGGGCTTCGGAGCATGCATGGGCAGCTTTCCATCAAGGATCTAATCAACTATGATGTTGGCGGTGCGAGTCACCACTCGCCCTATGCCAACATCCTAGAAGACCGTTACAGTTGGACCGGTATCGGGTGGAAGCGGTCGTGTATCAAACTGCTCGTAGTTCGTTTAGCCGTAAACGATCTCGTCGACTAACACATTCGGGGTGTGCTTTGTCGGATCGAATCGCTAGTCCTTCCTGCCTTGGCTGGACATGATGATACGATGTTCAAGTGAATTATATGGTTATACGGTTGGGAGCAGTCGTCGAAACACTGGAACTGTGCGTTCGGGGCAAACTGCAAACTGTTGATTGCTAACTCACTGCTGACAGCCTTGAACGCTGAACAACCGAGTCCAGCATTCAAATTTGAAACAAATTAAGACCGGTTTAGAGTCCGACTGGTTTGTAGCTTGAAGTGCCAACGTGGGTTGACCACTGCATAATCATTAATGTCCCAATCACAGAACTTCTCAGAGGCGCTCGAAGCTACCCAGTTCACGGAAGCCCTTAGCCATGTCCAGTCCATCGTAACCGATCTCTACAAAGACAACATGGCATCCATGGAGCGCATCTTCAACGAGTTATTGAGGCGCAAAGTTGCTCACAGTGAACTACATGAGAGCATCCTTTCAGCCTACGAACAGGAACTGCGCGAGGTTGCCGAACTACAGGAGATCAGAAGAGTAATGGTCTAGAAGTTCGAAGCACTGCGATCTCAGGCGATGCTCAGCAATGTCTTCAGCCAGGAAGAGTGACATTTCGTGGATCTGTGTTGTCCTTGGTTATAATTATTGCTGAACATGAAGTTGTGGCAAGACAGCTAACTTACCATGAACTTCCTCACACCGAAGTTCTCTGTCCCACAAGCCTAAAGGTTCAAGATTTACAGCATCTACTGGCCATAGAGGGTGGAGAAGCGAAAGATGCAGGGACGCGAGGTCGAGGATGTTCATACCGAAGCCATGAAGGTCTCCAAGATGATTGATGAAGAGGATCGGTTGGCACGTGGTCATAAGAAAGAAGATAGGCGGTTCAATTACAATCACTCACCACAGAAGTATCACCGCTCTGCTGAAGTATCACCCGCGGGTTCAAGGATGCTTCCACCGAAGGAGGAAAAGATTGTAGAAAGACTCTTTGTGAAGTGTCCTAAGGGTCGCTCGCCGCCAACTCGCGACAAGTTTGGCTTTCTAAATTGGGAAGTGCTTCCTGAGACGGAATTAGTGCAACAGCCATTGTTCCCGCAATCGACAGAACCGGATCTAAACTGCAAACTTGAGTAATCGCTGAGAACTACGACATATAGCCAGCGTGTAGACCCATCGAGCCGTGGCTTCTCTCGGAGTCGAAGGATAGACCTTTCTCGGCCTGAAAATTTTTACCCCGGACCAGGGAGCTACCGCATCGTCCGGTACTTGGAAGGTCGTCGTCATCGATGATAATAATCTGCGCTTTATAGATAAAATATTATCGTTTGTGAATGTTACGGTTCCTCAACGAACTCAATTCCTTTCGCAAGTCCATTGAAGTAGGTGGGAGGCAACCAAAACGCAGCAAAAGTCGAATCGCTCACTCAGAGCGACATCGTGACCGAGCAAATCGCACACTCTCTGACATGCCACAACAACAGCAACAGGCCAGACCGTTGCGAGACCATCCAAGTTTTTGTTGCAACACCCAGCGCAATGTGGAACCACCACCAATGGTCAGCAGAAAGAACTCTAAGAGGCATCGCCCGAGCAAGAAGAACTCAGCTCGAAGGCAACCACATACCAATAAGTAAAATAGATAGATCCGCATTGAGGAGGATTCCAGGGAACCCTCGCCACAAACGAACAAACAGCTGGTCAGCAATAGCACCAAAGTCAGAAATGAAATTCGGGCACGTATAAACGAATCGTACAACCGCAACAATGACTACTTCCAAAAACAGCTCGTTCGAGAGCGGTTCATGAAGACTTTGAGTTCTGTGCATCGCTGTCTGAGGATGCTGCCGGTGGTTAATGAACAATGCGTCATTGGAACAGTCGGGGAGCAGATGTACTATTTTCTGGGTCGAGTGCTGTTCAGAATGGTGAAGCTCCGGGCCATCGATATAGGCTTAGAAGAATTCCTCAAGCTGTGCTAACCCATGTTTGAGAAGGCGACTCTCAATGAGATTGAGGAGATCATGACAGCAACCAACGGGATTGTTAATGTTGCGACGTTGGGCACGTAAACAGTTGCCAGGACACCCACAGTCAACAATACTGTAATCTTCGATACAGAAAACTATTTGATCCGATAAGCCACCTCAGTGAGTTCCAGTACCAAAAAGACTAACACCAATGCAAGCTTCGTTCGAGAGAGCAACCGAAGGTAGCCTCCTCCCTTTTTGGACGAATCAGTGAGAGTTCATACCAACAGTCATGAGGGTAAACTCAGGCGTAAGGAGAGCTACCACTTTGACCGGCAGCAGGTTCTCGAGTAATAATCAGCAATCCTGAAGCTCAACGATCGGTTGGAAGAGTATATCGCCAAGCATCGCTTACGTCGCGAATGACCAAAGGACATACGAGAGCACAATCATGATTGTTGAGCAACAGTTTTTTTCTCATCAGCTACGGTTTGTTGGGTCTACATGTATCTCAAGTTTTCCAGCACCAGCTCGAATGTGGAACCGTGAATTCCGCTACCCACACCAATGAGCTGACTATGGTCGAGCTCAAAGTTGATGAGGTGCCTTCCCCAAACAATCTAGTCGTGGCCGAAAGCACCGTCGTTCTCATATGGCAGATTACGCAAGATGGTGGTGCGCAGCATAGCGTTTGACTTTCTGTATATTGGCGCAACGTAATCGGGAGTTTTCTCGCCTCCTAGTGAGTAGTATTTAGTGGCTGGGTGGTTAGGCACTACTTCGTTGAACCCCCTCATGTTCTCAGGAACGAATTCGATAAAGCTGCGACTACCTATACCCATTGCCTTTGAAATTGGGTTCATGTCGACTTCGCTGAGTCCTTTCTTCTCGTAGATATCGGCGAGCCTTGAGCCGCTGCATCAGCTAGCTGTTTACCGGTGTGGTGAACCCATTGTCGTGAGTGATCGGACATACTCTCCGCAACCCAACTGGGAAACTGCGTACCTTGCATCAATGCCTGCAGTTGAGTAGCTGACGATATGAGCTGTCGGGGTCTTAAGTCGTTCAAGAATTCGTTTGAGTTATGCCTTGAATTTCTCAGCGCGATGTTCAATAGACCCATCAAGATCGTTAATGACGGGGAGCAACGTGGCTTTTAGATGCTACTGTGCCAGGTCATAGTGTATGAGTCCAAAGGTATCGTAGACCGACCTTCGAACGTTGAAGTGGAAGAGGACAGGGCTGCGCAGTGGAGTCGATAAGATTCTCTTCATGATAATAGTAGCAATTCAATTAACAACAAATACAAACTGGTCATTGTCCAGCGTCACCGTAGTCACCTTCTTCAAGGAACTCTTCGAAGTGGTTCTGAAGATTCCACATTTCGCCGATCTCCACTCTGAACTGCTCGACTTTTTTAATTGGAAAACACTTGCCAGGACCAGCACCCAACCAAGTCATCATCCTTCCCATCTCATTGTTTTCCTTATGGAAACAGCCTTCAATACCGTTGGCGTCTGCTCGTGGCCTGATGACCACAGACTTGCCAAAGAGAAATCCTGCCTTCTATCTCTTTTTCATCTTTGCCTACTGGTTCGCAAAGTATAGCAACCTTTCTGTCGTGTTCAGGGAGAAGGTGAATGGTGTCAGTGACGATTGAGGAATTCGTCCTTCCCAACACGTATCTGTATTGAAGCCTCCCACAATATTACCGTCCTAACTTTGCAGCAGGCTAAGTTTGGAGCCTGGGTGAGAGAGGCACTACTTATGCCACTTAGCTATCTGTTCGTCGTAGGGTTTATCGTTAGGATCGTACTTGAACAGCAGTTCACTTTCGGAGATTTGGTAGGTGTCAGCGAAATAGAATCGCAGCTGATCAGCCGATTCAATGATCTCACTCTCCAGGTTGTGATGCATGTGCAGGATGAAATACAGCAACGGTGCGGCCACTAGAAGTACAGCCAAGTAACTTCTTGCGTTCATAGACTCTAAGCAAGTTTATAAACAAACCCTTCACAACGTGTGAGAAAAGGATGGGAGGTCATTGTTACTACGGATACCAGAAACAAAAAAAAATCGAGGAATCAAACACCTCCAGTTCCAATAATAAACGAAGCAAAATGCTAAAATTGGGTTCGTCTACGCAAATGAAGTCTTCTGTATCGGCCGAAATCATTTGTAGCAACGTTGGCAACGGTCATGACTCCTCTGGTAAACTGCCCTGACTTGGTTCTTAGAACTGGCGAACATTCAATGAAACTGTCTGGGATTCCATGCCTTCCCCAAAAAGTCAATATTTTGTCACAAAAGCCCTTTGATCATCCCTCTTGCTCCTCGCCGAATACCACCTTGTCAGAATCGCCCTCGCCCTTGACCTTGCCGTTTGCCTACTTCTGGCCCTCTTCTTTCATCTTCTTTGCCTTCACGACCACCTTGTCAATTACAAGCGGATGAATTTGAGTGTAGTCGACCACCAGATCGCTGTATAAACCCAAGTGTTACTCCTGCACGCACCCAAAGGATGGCATCTTAGCAAAAGCAACCATAAATAGCATGCCCTTCCGGTAGTGTGACGTCACCTCCTTAATCTGAATTTTGTCGAACGTGCAGGTGCCTCCCACCAAATCCTGTTCTGTGTAGCCCTTCAACATCTTGTTTCCAAGAGTGTTCGACTATAGGAACTTCGGTGGATTCTCCACAGTGTACAATGCGAGCGATATCGGAATTTTGTTGGAATTTGCGAAAGGCTTGCCTGCTTCATCTATGAGGTTGATCTTCAATCTGAATTAGCGAGTAGCTCACCGGAAATTTCTTTAGCGGTAGAGTGTTTTGTCCAACGGCGAGTCCTTGTCCATAATGAGCTTGTAATGGAACTGCGTCTTCGGCCCATATAGGATACTCACAAGGTCGCTGGCCGTGATGTCACTGTTGGGGCTTGATTGTTTGAAATGCGGCCGACCACTTTGTGTCTCCTAAACCTCCTTCTCATCCTTTCTTGGCTCGCTCCCGACTTCCTTTAGGTTAGCCATTTCCTGGTAGATCTTTGAAGTGGTCTATATGTTGGACTCGTTCTTCTCGACGAGGTAACTGAGCAGCTTGGATTGGTTGCTTAGTGCCATATACATGTTATTCAGAACTTGCTGGATGTCGGGCGGCATGAATTGTCCCGGTTGCTGGAACATCGGCGGAACGTAGTAGCTTGGATAGTCTGTCTGCTGATTTGGGTACATCGGCTGCTGCATGGTTTGTACCTGTTTGTTTCCACTAATAATGTTCATGTGGTAGCTGCTGAAGCTATACTTGTTCGAAGGGTCTTCTGTCTTTACGACAGTAGGTTGGAGAGGCTGTATCGGCTCTTTCGCTTGCGGCTGTTCTTTAGGCTCCTTCGCCTCCTGCATAGACTGCTGGGGGTCACTGCTTTCATCTCTTTTGTCCTCTGACATACGCAATCACGAATTATTCTTTCAAAGTTGAGGTTACAAACTGAAGTATTTGTGGACCATACCAATCCAACACGCCTTCAGCAGTAGAATGAGGTATAATAATAGCAAATGGCTGCAATCAATAGGATTCTACGCAGTAAGCAACCAACCCAAAATGAGGAAAGCCAGCCACCTCCAGACAATCAGTATGAGTGGATCCAACAGTATAACTCCGAGACATGGATGGATAATTCCATGGCGGTTTGGCCCAATGATCCGCAACTCAAGAAATAAATCAACCTCCCTCTATCACTGTCCATGCGACCATTCGACGATGTTGAGGTAGCTTACCATTCCCACTTAGCTACGAGAAGCAAGTTTCTCACCCGAGCAAATCCTAGCCTACCGCTGCTTCGCATGCAAATCTTTCATCAATAAGCTATGTCATCTGCGTAGCGATCGTATGACATGTGCTGACTGTAGGTGAGTACGATTGCTCGATATGCGGCACATGCAACACTCTCAAATAGCCGATCGATGTGAACAGTGCCGAACTAACCAATATGGCGTACGAGGTCGAGGCGACCCAGGAGTACAGCTTATAGCTATGTAGGAATCAGATCTTTGCAATGACGCCGCCCACCCTTGCGCTCGTTGTGGACGTGTCTAAGGGAAACCGCAACAACCTCTATCATTTTGTGTATGCCATCAAGGAGTTCATTAAGCAGCTAACAGCCAAAGACTTTTACCAAATTCTGTTGGTGACTTTCGACAAGCACGTACATTACTATGATTTGGTTGGCGACGAGACCAAGAAAATAATAATGGTGGACGAGCCACACCACGTCAGAGATATTGAAATTCTTGGCAGGGTCGAAGATAAGCTACTGGATATCCTTGATAGCTTGGAACAGCAGGCAGAAGACAGTGTGTTTACAGAGGGATCTGCTATGTTTGAAGCATTGGAATTCGCATGTAAGGCTTGTGCACCTTATTGCGGAAGGATACTTGTCTGTGCCAAGCTCAACGGTAAGCATTCGGCAATGCAATATGAAGCCCCTCCTAACGTCCGCCCTGATTCGTTGGATGCTCATCGTGCTCTCTAACGACGTTTCCTCAAGCAGATTCAGGAAGGAAGAATGGGTATGTCTTTCTTCCTCTTTACTGCTGAGCACATCGTAATTGTTGATTCCATTCAGGACCTCCTCTCGTTCTACCCTCTCTGTCGTTTCACGAATGGCTGTTTACACTTATACAAACCAGGCGATGAGCTACAGTTTTACTACGACATTTCTTTGCTTCTGCTCAGCCGCGACTACTACGATTCGGAGATGAAGGTGCGCTTCTCACCAGGTATCAAACTTATAGCAGTCTTTGGGAGTTACCTTCCGGTCAAGAACAGCAACGACCACATCAAGATGCTCACATGTTCTTCAACCAGCAGCTACCTCTATGAATATAGTGTGGAAGCCAAGGTCAACAAACCCTACCTTGTAACCCAGTTTTCCATGCTGTTTACCAGCCAGTAAGGTAAACGCCGTTTTCGAATCATCAATTACGTGCTGTAGCTGAGTGAAAGCATCCCCAGACTGTTGGCCGGAATCGACTATGGAGGAGTCAACCATTTCTACCTCAAAGCCGCGGCTCAGACAGTACTTACAATAGCGAATGTAGATGGACACGAATATGGACCAAAAGACTATCCGCATGATCTTGCAGGACAGATTTTCAAGGCATACTGGCTTTTGTAGGCTCCATCTAAACGACAAGAAACTCTCCGAGCAGACAGGTGAGTACGCACGAGTTACTTATTGTTTACTCAGAAGCAAGCACCTAAATTTGCCTTATTCGCAAACCCAGGAATGGGATCGAATTGCAGATCTCCGTGCTGCTTTTCTGCGGCTACCCTACTCGTAGATGGTGGTCAGAGTATTCCCAATGATGTACGCAATCGACACTCCCTTTGCAGAGCAAAACAGTGAGCAATAGGATATCGAACAAAACGTTCCGGTGTTGGATCTTACAACATAAACTCTTAAATAGCACTGCTTCGTGCTGCTGGATAAGGCCGATGAGATCTTGCTCTACATCAACGTTGCTATTCCAAAGACTAGGACATTGTTGGGAGACAGACTCTGTGACGAGGTTCGAAAGAATCAACTGAACGAAGAGCGATTGAATGAACATGCCGCCGACAATCCATACGTTCACAGAATGCTGTAGCTTGTCGGTAGGCTTCGTTCGGAAAAGATGAGCGGATGGCAGCCGCTTCGGCTAGCTGCCACCCTTGACGAATACATGATGTTCTCGTAGGCGGGCAACTTCAGCTTCCAGAACTTTATCAACTTCGTCGTGAAGTGAACCACCCAGGGCTGCTGACAGTTGTATTATATAATCTGAATGAAAAAAGAACAGCCGACATCCGAGTAACACGCCCTCGCGTCGAAGATTGTACGGAGTATGCTGAAGCAGGAGAAGGAGAACGTGATAGTCTTTAAGAAGAAGAACAGTGGCAAGGTGGCGCGTAGCAACAAAGATCCTATCAGTGATTAGGAGATCGAACATGGCAGGCTCAACGGAAGTCTTCGCCCGAAGCCGCAGCTGCCTTCATAGGAGAGTGTACCTATTGTCGCTGACTTAGGTCAAGAGTGAAAAATTGAAAGGACTTCCGGTGCTGTCGCTGGCAGGCGCTTCTGCAGGGTACCGTCTTTTCTTATCGCAGCAAAAAACTCATGATCCAGAAAGCGCTTTTGGAATACGCAAAGAATCTACCACCAAGCAACCCCTACCAAGAGAAAGAAGCACTGCAGCAGGAGACCCTGCATTTGAAACGTACAACAGTTGGTAAGCATAGAAAAGAATAACGAGCTAGCCACCGAAAACATTCGTCTGAAAACGAAGCTAATGACAGTCGAAAAGGAGAACCTTCGACTACAGCGAGCGGTTGATGAGGATCGTATGTACCCAACCAAAGATATCTCCACTGCTGCTTCGGGTGTGCGTCCATCAAACAGTTCAAAGTCGGTTGAACAAACCCTCTACTCCCTAAAAGGGCTCTTAAGAGATACCCGTAAAGAGCTCGATGAGCTTCGCGACGAAAACGGCAAGATCAAGAAATCGGTAAAGTACACGCGCATCAACGAACTTTAGCAGTAGAAGAAAAGTACAAAATGTGGTGAACATAGGCTACTTCGAGGAAACGGTTCGGTTGAGGCAGCTTCTGGAAGAACAGTTCAGCGAGAACATTCAGCACAAGATGTAACATTTCTTCTGACGCAGGAAGGAACATGACATGTCAGGACTAGAGCATAAAATGATGCAGCTCCAAGACTCAAATCATTTGCTGCGGAAGTAGAACAGTGAGCTGTCACAAAAGCTCAAGAAGTCTGAGGAGAAGATTAAGGGGTACACCCGCTTCAATGAGACCGAGAAGAATATGAACAGAGTGATCCTTGGCCTCAAGAAGACTATCAAAGATAAGGAGACAGAAATTTAGTCGCTCAAGAAGGACATGAAGGAGTCTCGTGATGTGTCGGTAAAGGATGTTGTCCTCGAGGAGAAGGAAAAATAAAGAGAGAAGGAGCGAGAAAGGATAAAGGTATCGTCGGCACCGAAGCACCGACCAGATCTAAAATCGAACCCGTTGAACCCACTTGCCCACCACCACCACCCGCTGAAATGCTAAAATTGCGCAAAATGGAAGTCTTAGATAAGCAAACTTAACGAACAGATTAAAAAGCTTGACGAGTAGTTAAAGAAGAAGGATGAAGCAATAGAAATATTAAAGAACAAACCACCGACCACTGTGAAGAGTACCGTCAAGAAACCCACAGCGGAGTTGCTGAAAAATGTTGCTGACTTCCTGAGTTTTAGGTTCAAGGCGCATCACCTACCAATAGAATCTACTGAGACATACTTGTTCAAGAAGGACCAGATAAAGGAAGGTGAGCAACCATCAACAACCACAACAGTGGGTAACATGATAGAGGTGTTGCTGACAGAGCCGTTCTTCATAACCAACAGTGAGTATCTGGAAGGTCTCGTGGTTCACCTATTCTACGGTGAACGCACAGAGGAGGAATTCGAAATCGACGAGAACCTTTCAAAGCCGAACAGCGAACTTTTCCAGATTTTCAGCACACTGGTGGGTGAGTACAGCATTATGGAGGCCAAGAAGGAGTAGGAGATGTTCATCCAAATCGCTGAGGTATCGACTATAGTAATTGCAGTTAGTCACCAACTATTGTCAGCACATCTCCGCAGCCTTTGATAGTAAACGTAACGGCGAAGGGACCATCAATCGCGTGGAACTCTGTGCCTTCCTGAACCAGATAGAGCTGGAGAAAGAGTATATCGACTTCATCATCACCCAGATCATTCTGGAGTCAGTCGATCTCGAACACCTCAACTATTTTGCACTGTTTGAAATATTTTACCTGCCTGTGCAAGAGGAGGCATAACAGCCAGGAGGCCCCGGCAGCAAAATGTTGGGCATTGAGGGTTAAGTGAAGGAACTTGACGAGGAGTATGAAGATTCACAGTCTCACAATAACGACGTTGATGAATACGCAAAGAAAGGTTCACATCAGAAGAAAGCCAGCGGGTTCCGAAACCGTCAGGACAAATCGGTTTCAGTTTCGAAGAAAGAACATTCTCAATCGAAGGTGGAGGAAGACTATTACGAGGACTTTGACGACCAGGAGCCACCTGTGGAGAAAAAATAGCTCAGAAAGTCGGAGGTTCCTGAGGATGTGCATGAGGAACCCAAGAATCTGGAAGAGTAGGAGTAATATTCGGCTGATTACTAGATGTGACATTCCCATCAGCAGTCTCACATGTTATATTATGTTGGTGCTAAACCACCAGCGGTTGAAAACGGGCCTGCTTGGGCTGATAGGCAGCAAACTGAGGGATCGCACGGTATTTATAAATGCAAGCGGCATTGATTTCCCAGAGAATCGAAATGCCAAGGTGGTCGATAGCCGGGACGTACTCAGCAGGCACTTTATTCCGGGAACTAACAACCTATTGGTTGGCAGAATGTTTTCACCGTTCAATCGGTAACTGACATCGACTAACCCCAATGGTTGCCGGTTCGTCGAGGTGGAGGAGGTGTGCAGCGCATTTCCTTAGCAGGTTCCTCTTTCGTCTCATCGCCAGTCGCACTTGGACAAAATCAAAAGTACAAGGAAGATACTCGAACAACGATTAGCCCTCCAGGAGCTTAAAATGCCACCAGAGATGCATGCGGTGTTCCTCACTAGCTCCATAGGCATACAGATGTGGGATGAGGCAATACAGGTGATACTGGACTACCAATCGACAGAAAATGGGCGCATATCCAACTTAATTGACGATCCAACGAGAGATCCTAATAAGGGGATCCCAATCCATGTTCCATATTACCTTCCGTCTCCGAAAGGCATCCTGGGAATAGGCTACTTCCTCGACGCTTTAAGATCTGTGCACGAACTTATCTACAAACGAAAGATACCGAACCTGGTTCAGCACAGTCTTTCCGAGTTGCTGTAACACGCACGTACCATATCTTCCCATACAGATGAAAGGCATGGCGATAGTTCAACTAACAAGCTCATTGTTGACAGCAGTTTGCTTCAGGGTTCCCTAAGCAAGCCTTGCTCCCTCTAGCTTAACTTTATCCACCTTCCTTCTTCTGAAGATGATCTAAAAAGGGTACTTAATCAACTTGCCTGATAGTTCTACATTGTATTAACAAATGTGTCAGTGGCGGAGCCGGGTATTCGTACTCTGCACCTTGCTGCTCGCTACCAACTGTCTCATCATTGCACTGGAGAAGGATGTTTCGCGGTGTTACTACACAGAAGTCGAATCAGAACAGGTACCCAACAATCTTATGCTTAGATACTCGAAGTGTCCTTCCAGCTCAGACAGAGCCAATCGTACTGTAAGGTGGAGCTTTCCATCTTCTAGCAATAAGAACAGGAGGTCGACACACTAAACTACTCATCGTCCCGTATCGTTAGTTTGTTCGAGTGTGGCAGCAGATAGACTGGCACAATGTTTGAGCCATACCTCCAAAAGATCAACAGCCAAACAGGAGCAGGACACAGTAAGTATCGTTTATGCGTAACGAACCTGAATGGCAACAATATCAACTGGGTGGAGCTCAAGATGAATGTAAAGACAAACCCATACTTCCTTGACCATGAGGAGGGGATGTCGCTGGTGACTTCCACCGATATGCGCAACCTTCACGACAGCATGCACAACACTACAAACAAATTGATGCAACTGGAGTACCTGCAAGAAGATTTTCAGCGTAGCGAGGAAGATCTCATGAAGAATAATGATAATCTGCAGCGGGATCTTCGCCTCCTCAGCATACTACAGCTGATTATTATCGTCAGCATCGGGGTGGTTTGGCTGCTGGTCATTCGATCCCTCAAGTGACAGCCAATATTTATACGAACTCTCTTACTTCACGGGAATGCGATAAAGTTCACCCTGAAAAGGATTTCCTGATGTCATCCTCTTATAATTATATATATTGTTGACGCCATGAAGAAGGAAGCTCCCAATCCTACCGTTCCTCGAGAACCGGAAGCGGAAAATGAGCTGGCACCTAAAAACCACAAGGAGAAGCACATCACGATCGGTGAGTTCATCAAGTCGGCAGTATACGGTGGTATGGACGGGATGATTACGACCTTCAGTATCGCACTGTCAGGCTACGGCAGTGTAGCTGGTGTCAACGTCATTGTTGGACTTGGTGTTTCTTCACTCATAGCTGATGGACTCTCCATGGCTGTCGCTGACTTTATCGCTTCAAAGAGCGATGAAGAGTTCATGGAGTCGGAGCGAAGACGCGAACTCGAATAGATTGAGCAAGATGTATAAGCAGAAAAGGTGGAGATGCAGTACATCTATACTAAGATGGGGATTCCCGATGATGACGCAAAGGAAATTGTGGAGATCTTGGCTACAAACAAGGAGGGCTTCTTGGATGTGATGATGGTCGAATAGCTCGGCCTGTCGGGTGATGATGTCAACCCGCTCATAAATAGTGTGGTCACATTCTTTGCCTTTGCAATTTTGGGATTGATGCCACTACTCCCATTCGTGGTTGCAAGGGGGCAGGGCCTTGAATGGCAAGACAGTTACGTATGGATCTCAGCAATTCTCACGGGCTTCTTTTTATTCGTACTTGGCTTCAGCAAAAGCATGATCGTGTTAACAAAATGGTACTGGAGTGGGCTCTAGGCTATCTTCATCGGAGGGCTCTCAGCGGGCGTTGCATATGGAGTAGGGGCTGCATTCGGCGAGGGGAAGTGATGATAAGTGAAACAGAATAATAGTGAAATAGCTTGACAATCATCCATCAAAAGGCTCCTCAACGCCAGATAGTTCAGTGTCTTTTTTTACCAATAATCTGTGGCAGCAGCGCACCTTAACTTGGACCAGTTCGTTGAGATTCCTTACCATATAAATAAAGAAAAACAGGTTAACGACTGGTGTTAGCATCATGAGTTTGTGGAGTATTGTGTAGAAATACAGGAAAGCACCCTATTCTTAAGCCTATCCGCTATCGGCCAGTAAGTTAACTGCTCCGTTGGCAATTAAAAACACCATCCAAATGTAAGGGATGCTTAGAATTTTGGTCGCTCGGCTGGCAATTCTGCTTGATTCATTCTTTTTCCGAGCTATTCTGATTCTCGTCATGGTTAAGAAGATCAGCGCGACAACTCCACAGAAGATTGGTATAAGATAGTTTGCCCATAGCATGCTCTTCCAAAAGCCATCTTCGCAGTTTCCACAATACGAAAGAGTATTATTGGTGCCACAGCGCGTATAGTGCGATATTGGCAAGATAGCAATCGCTAGCGATAATCCTACGACACCGGCCAGGACCCAGAGTCCATACTTTTTTACGACCTCACTCTTTCTTCTGATATCGAAATCAATGACAAGGATGATCAGTGAGGTCAGCAAGTTTCCTATCTACGTAGTCTAACCAGTACCATCCAGAAGAAATAGAAGAACACAGCAGAGACTTTACAGTCTGCAGATTCGGTATAGCATATATCCACTAAGCATATCCCAAGGTTGAAGGTTTGAATAGCGAGAATAAGTGCCGGGTAGACGCTGGCGTACATTCTGTTGCTGAGGATGATAGCGATGGTGATGATGGCCGAGCCCCCACCCAGAGTCAGGAAGATGTATATGATGATCTCTAATCCCATTTTTTGATTATCCCCAAAGTCTAACACTTTGGGGTCAAGCATCCAAACTCCGACAGACCAAAGGCATATAAGTTATAGTTTATAGCCGGTAAAAGATGGGCAACGAAACATGCTCCATGACTGACAAGGCAGCTTAACTTAAAGCAGAAACAGTCTTCACGAGTGTTGACCCACTCGACCCCAAGGGCAGACAAATTTGTAGCAAGCCCTAGCGAAATATCAATCATGATGAGGGACTCAACCCTCTCATAACCACTTTCAGAGGTATTGCCGAAAAGTATCGCGGGGCCAACCGGAGCAAGACCCCATCCCCACAAAAGAGAACCACCTACAAATCACCGACTCGCCCGCCAATTATTGCCGAACTTCAAACCATTAGGAAAAAAGCAAGTCCTCAGAAGCGTACTGCCAACTAACTCAACCAGCATGTCGACGGGTTGCTGAGGAAAGGCAAGGAGTCGAAGCTGAAGTTGTAAATCAAGCGAAGAGAAAAGGATTTCGTTGAGGGTACAAAACATCGCTATTTAGAAAGGTCGCAGTTCCAACCGAACGTTCATCATAGATCGAGCCTTAAGATGGAAGACTTTCTACGCGGACAGGAGGTATTCCAGCAGAGAAAAAAGGCTTCGCTTGAGAGAAGCCGCCAATAACTGAATAATCAACTTAGCGAATCGCACACCTACAAACCCTCGATCAATGTGAAGTCAAAACGCATTGTCGAAGAAAAGCGCAGTAAAGAGACCCCTGTGGATAAGCTGAACAGGACAGAGCCTGACGGTGACGAAGCATGCGAGTTGAGGGGTTCCGCCAGTCCTATTAAGCTGCGTACTATCGTATTGGACGGACCGCAATTTTCGAGGAGATGCCGAAGGCTAACCCGACAGAGGATTGATTCAGCAAATTCTATTGGCATGAGCCGCAAATTCGCTGGTTCCTCCGGTCGGTCAACGTAAAATCATCTTGCAAATAAGCTGATTAAGGAGTTCAGTGCGGCACTGCAGACTCTCAGCAGGACAGACCACCAAAAGCTTAGTTATCTTGAGTTTTGCGAAGTGCTGAGATTAATGGGGATGGTCTCACGTGAGTCAGACTGCAATAGCTTTCTTCAAGCTTAGTAACGAGCCTTACTGAGCCAAGCCTACAGCATCATCGGGGAAGCAAGTGCACCAGTGGAATGTTACTCGGTGCTAAGCCTAGTTATGGCAGTCTTCGGTATCGACCTCTATGGTCACTTTAGCAAAGTGTGTCTTGATTGCTTGAAGCTTCCTTCAGTGTTGAGCCGAAGCATCGAACTCAATGAAGGTTCGCCAGCCAAACCAACCAACTCTCAAATCGCCACTTCTGCTTCGAAAGAACTGCAAGAATCTGCTTCTAAAGAGAAGTATTTTGGAACGCCTTCGAAGCAGCAGCCCTAAACTTTTCAATCTGTCCCGTTTGCAATGAAGCCTGACGAATGCGAGGAAACTGCGAACTAGCCACTCGAAAACTTGTTGGTGGATAGCAGACTGAATCGTTCGCTTCGTGAATTGATGCGAAGCCGCTCACAATTAGAAAGATTGGGCCAGCGAACGAAGTATTTCGTGAGGTTCAGGGAGGATTAGATAGCGTAACTACAATGTCGCCTCAAACCGTTTTACAACACAAAGATGAGTCAGGTTAAGGGATACTCCGAGATTCTAACACCCCTGGCCAAAATGTCACTGGATAGAAGTAGCGAACGATCGAATTCTCGTTCTTCAAAAAAATCCCTGGTCAATACGAACGCCCTTTCGGCAAATCATAAGAACAAGATTATTTAGGAAGCTGTCAAGCATAGTTTGGTGCATCCGACAGCCAAACTCAACACCTTCGAAGTCCTCCATCTTGAAAAGCTTGTGGTTGAAAAGGAGAATTAAGAGAAGAAAGCAGGTTTGGAGAGCAAGCAGCTTGTGGAGTGCACGTTCAAGCCGCGAACAAACAACCCCGGATCAGGTAAGGAACCTATGCTAAGGCATCTCTACCTTCACTAACTTGGCAAGGAGCGAGTTATGTACCGGACGGATCGCCGACCATAGGAAGACACTGAAGGGTGCAGCTTCCAGCCTGACCTGACCCTCACTCGCAACTTTAAGCCATCCACAAAAACTATACGGTTGGGAGATACAAAAAATGCTGGTTCTTCGTCTGGGGACTCCCAGAGAAAGAGGATAATGCGTACCAACAATACCGAAAACCCCTACCAAAGGATGTAATCCTGCTCTTAAATTAGCCTGGAAATTCGGGTCGACTTGGGGAGCTAATAAAAAACTATTTACGTGGAACGCGGTGACAACCCAGATGACCTTTCCAAGGCATTCCTGAATGAGCATGGATTACCATCAGTTCTTCAGGCCCGCCTTGCCGAGATAATAAAGGATGGGATGCAGCGGGCAGAGGCCACCTCGAAGAATCCATGACTCAACTCGCGTAATTTTCATTGTAGCAGTCACAGACATAAAAAGTCAAGCACGAAGTTACGATATTCTTTGGCAATGCCGTCAAGCACTTGGTTGAGCTTCTGGAGCTCCTGCTTTGTCGGTGGCTCCTTCCGGTTGGAGTTGAGCAGGTTATAGATCGAACGGGAGTCGCAATCTACTTCCTTAAGCTCTATTTCGAGAAGTTTGCATAGGTCACTGTAGCTGAACCGGCGGGCCGCAGGTGCCTGCACTGGAGGTTCCTCTGTCTTGAGGACGACTTTGAAGACCTGCTACCAACTCCAGCGATCACATTCTTCAACTGCCAGAGTCTTGGCCAGGATGAGCTTACTTTCTTCTGAAACATTGCCAAGGAGGGTTAATGGCTACATAACTTATCTCGTACCTTGGTCATAATGTTCTGAAGGAGGTTCTATCGTGTCGAGCCTCTCCACGGTTGACAGCCAAACAACAGTTCGTAGAACACGACACCCACCGACCAAACATCACACTTGGGTGTATAACTTTCGTTTCGAAGGATCTGTGGAGCCATGTACAGCGGTGTCCCCACACAACTCCGAAGCAAAACGTTCTCGCTGTTCTCCACGAACTTTGCTAACCCGAAGTCAGCCAGCTTCATCTGTCCCTTGCTAAACAAGACGTTAGCTGGTTTGAGATCTCTGTGTACGATGCCTAGTTTGGTGAGTTCCTTGAACCCCATAACAATCTGTTTCAGAGCATCCCTCGCCTTATCCTCTTTACCTACGAACTGTCCGATAAGCTTGCTTAGGTCCTCCTCACAGTACTCCATGACAATATACACGAAGTCCTTTTCGTAGATAACCTCATGGGTCTGCACGATATTGGGGTGATTTAGTGACATGAGTATCTTAATCTCGTTGTCGAGTGCTTTCCGCATGTAGGGCTGCAATGTCATAGAGATCTCCTTGATGGCGTAGGGAGCTGAATAGAACACACGACCGTAGCTTCCGGTCCCGAGTAACTGCTTGAGAGTGTATCTGCCATTGGCAATTTTCTTCTCCATGTAATATTGCTAAAGTTCAATGCTAAACTGCTAGCCCGCCAATCACATCCAAACATAAGAAGTATCGACAATCATCACTGGTCGGTGGTCTTGAAAATGAAGTTGGGGTCCCTACGGAACTTCTCCTCGAACTTCTTGAACCACTTATCCAGAAAATCCTGGGGCACTACCATGTAGTTAGAACTGTTGTAGGGGTTGATGGTAGACAGGTCGCTCGAGTAGCTGTTCATGAAGTTGTACAGGTTCTGAGCAACACACCGAGCATATGTCCGGCGGCTGTCTTCCTTCATCGTTTTCTCAATGTCCACCAAAGAACTGAGAGTTTATGCCTTCACGCAAATCTTTAGGCTTGTGATTAATGCTGGCTGGCCGTTCAGTATAGTTTGTTGCGGTTGCAAGCTCAGTACGTCGGGGTTCATACCCCAGCCTGTACTGAAGGTGTCGCTCGGCTTGCCGTTGGATACAGCACCCATGTAACTCATTGATTGGTACGGGGGAACGCTGTAGTGTAGACTCAATCCACTCCCCTCTGGAATTGGGCTGGTCAGCACCAGCGTAAGGTACTGAATGTTCTGTGGATTGTGCAGATCGAAGTGGAAGATGCCGTTCGTGAACTCGAAGGCAGTGATGGGTGCTTGTCCCGGAATGATGACAGCGAAAGGAATGTTCATCTCCATAATTAATAGTAATGGCTGGGCCGATCATTTAAACGAGAGAAGGTTCTAGAACATTCCTTGGCCGCCACTTGGCCATTTAAGTTGTGTCGGAAACCCATAGTAAATAATTGATAGCTCTGTCCACCGTTATAAACGAGATGCAGCCATTGCTAGTGTCCTCTTCGGAGGACATACGTTAAAATTGGAACAATACAGAGAAGATTAGCATGGCCCCTGCGCGAAGGATGACACGCTCAAATCGAGAAGTGTATCCCATTATGTTTTTTGCAGTCAGTGGGAAGGACAGCGATTGCAATCAAACTACTTCGTAGGTATGCAGTGTCAACGTCATTTGGGGCGTATCTCGTCGAAGAAGGGGTGGTTCATGGCCTCAGCGGCGCTGATGCGTCGTTCGGGGAGGTACTGCAGCATGCGTAGAAGCAGGTCATGGAAGTTATCGAAGTCCTTGACCATGTGGAACTTGTCCCGTAGGTTTACCCGGCTATACTCGCCGAACTCCTTGAAGAGATCGGGTTCGAATGGTACCCGTTGCACGTATTCGGAAGTTTCCTCCGGAGTGAGCGACCCCATTATCTTGAAGATGGCGAAGAGCTGGTCGCCTTAGGTCTTGCCCTTGAAGATGGGCTGGAGTGTGAACATCTCTGCGAGGATGCAGCCAGTTGCCCACACATCGATGGCCGTGGTGTATCGTGTGACGCATAGAATCAGCTCGGGTGCTCGGTAATACCTCGAAACGATATATGGGGTGTTCTTTCCCTGCGGGTCGATCTGCTTGCTGCTTCCGAAATCACAGATCTTGATGGTGCCCTGTTCACTTAGCAACACATTTTCGGGCTTGAGATCGCGATGTGCGATGCCCTTGCTGTGAATACTTCGGAGCCCATTGAGTATCTGGTACAGGTATTTCTAAGCTAGCATTAATGCTACCTTGATGGTGAACTCATCGATGTGTCGCTTGGCCTTGATGGTACGTTCCAGTAGGTTCTCAAGGTTGTCCTCCACGTACTCGAAGACAATGTTCTGGATGAGCTTATTCTGGTCGGTGCGAGAGTAGAAGAAGTCCTGAATCAACACTGTGCTTACGAGAATCTGCACGACATTCTAGCAGTCCTTCAGTTCGAAGAGGATTTCGTATTAGCGACTGAGCTGGTTTCCAACCTTCTCAATGCGCTTCAGCGCCACCTTGCGATTGCGGTTTTGGTCGTACGCTTCGAAGACGTAGCCTGCAGTAAGGAAGCAGTCATACCAAAGCACCCGGATCCGATGATCCTCTGAATCTGGTAGCTGGGCATCGACACCATCTTTCAAATTTAACTATTATGCTGCCTGCGGGTTATATACAGTTCACTGCTGCTACTTGCCAGTCGCAAGCCGGATGTTGAATGTTGATAACTGACATAGAGACGACTGACTGGGAGTCATATGCTGCAAGTTTAGAAAGCGACAAACCATGAGTTCAACCACACAGTTGCCCTTCCGATCGAAAGTAAGAGGGAAGTATCATTGAAGCTCCCATTGCGCGAGATTGTTACGTGGAAGCCGCATCTTGGGAGTGTCCTGAACAATGCGAGCGCACCGAAGTTTTTCGATAGTTCCAACTTGTAAGTCAGTCCTCCGGTCAAATTGGTAATCGAATGCGGTGATTTCGGGGGACGTAGTGCTGCTCGGCTTCTTCTTAGGTGTCTCAATAGACTCGCTGGACAAGGGGAACTTCTTGTGAGTAGGTGGGCTTTTGATGCTTGTCCGTGACTCCTCTTGGAAGGATTTGAGTTGCTGGGCTACTGATGTACCCGAACTACGGAGGTTGCTACCCTGTGCTGAAGGTCCACAGGAATCGGTTTGTTCATTGTGAGGGTCCTCCTTGATAATGTAGGGAAAGTATTGCGCGTATGGTTTCTGCTGTAAAGGCTAGACTTTCCGAAAGAAGGTACTCGAGCAGATTTTCTGCAGCGATACTGAGTCGGAGTCTTGGATGCTTCGGATGGTGCTGAGGCTAGCCACAAAATCCTCTGGATTAGCAAAATTCTCGAAACCGCGGTTTATGACCAGACTTTCCTGTGAATCCAGGCTAGCAAGTTTATGTGGGCTTTCCAAACTCTTCATGGAGGGTTGCTGATTGATACTTTCTTGCTCTCCCAAGTTCTCATTGCTCGACAGCTGGTCCATTAGTTTGATGGGAGTTGAGCCTTCAAAGTGCAGCTTGAATGTTTGCACCTCAGAGTAAGAGGCTGAAGAATGAGGTTAGCTTTAGGGTTACTTGAAGCTACAAGAGGGAAGCTGTGAATGGATGATCAACGGACCCAACGGAATAAAGGCCGGTGCCTCTTTGGACTCGTTTAAGTCAACGTATTTGGAACGGTTGGCCGTTACTAGGTTCTTAGGCTAGGAGAACGGTGTCAGCTGCTGCACTTGATTGGTGCTTTTACTAACACCAATCGATCGAAGGGCGCTTTGCTGGGGAGATTCCATTCTTGGTTGTGGCTTCGGCGGAATTATGTGTGCGTTCGATCGGCTTGCAGTTGTCGATGCTAATGGTTTGGCTGTGTCAACCACTGAAGTGTCACCACTTCGACCATTAGCATACTTCTGCGTCTACAGCATCATCTTAGAATAGGTTTGCAATGCTGGTTAAGAGCGCTGCCGAGCCAGTCGCTGCCAAGGTGATTTATGAAGTATGGCTGGCTCGCGGGGGATGTCCTATTGACTTTCTACGAACTTAGCAGCCGATAGGTACTTATCGACATCTTCCCGATATATGTTCTACGTCTTCTACTACGTTCCAGGTCGAAAGCTGGTTTCATTTCGGTGGTCATGATGCTCTCCCTTCTTATTGCTTCTGCCGTTAACGTTGATGTTAATATTTACGTTGATATCGACCCTTATCGATTTCTTCCGAGCCAATGGAGGTTCCTCGTTGAATTGATTCGGCGAGCAGCAGCAGCGGCGTAGGTTAGCTCTTCGATTAGGTTGGTTGTGTTCAGGGAACCCGTATCCAATAACCTGCCGAAGCATCCTTCCGGCTGCGCCAGGACTTTGGTAATTTCCTCTCATCACAAAACTTTCGTTTAAATTCAAAGCAGGAACGCCCCAATAATGCTTATATGAACTTATTATGACCACTAGCATGCTAATCCGTAACATCGATAAGGAGATGACATATCAACTTATGACATACCATCGAATTTACATCCACTCCAACAACAACTTTGAGTTTAGATTTCGATATGGCCAGCGCGATGAAGTGGTGGTTGCTTACTGCGGTGCTTCTCCCCCTATTGGTGGCAGCGACGCAATGGAATTCATCATTTGTTGTCGCATTCGGCTCATGCAGCTTCCGCTATTCGGTTCGCAATCTGACGACTCTTGTGTCGATAGCAAAGGAACGACCAGACTACTTCCTGCATATCGGTGATGTGGTGTATCTAGACACACAGGGAGAAACGCTAGAAACATGGTACCCTGAGATGGACCTCGAACGAGTTCGTTCAAGGTATCGGTAGATGACCACTTCTGAAGAGTTCAACGCACTACTGGAGCAAGGTACTACTATCAAGACCATTTGGGACGACCATGATTCCAATCTCAACAATGGTGACACCACCACCAACAAACTGATGAATCAGGTTCGGCCCATTTACATGGAGGAGTTCAATGTTGAAAACGCCGTTTTCAACGATTCGCTCCACCAGGTGTATCAGATACACCCGCTAGTGAGACTTCTCATGCTCGACCCACGTTCTTACAAAACCAAAACTGAAATGTTCAACGACAAAACTTGGCTATGGGTAGAGAGCGAGATGGCTACCTTACAACCTAACTCCTTCCTAATCATCACCAGCTGCACCCAAATGATCTACGATGACCGCCCATTAGAGGAATCTTGGTTTCCAGCAGATCGCCTAAAACTGTACAATTTGCTCAAGAAGTACCAGGTGCACGCAGTGCTGTTGTCGGGAGACGTCCACTTTGGAGAAATTGGCTACCGGCACTTGTGGGAAGTTAAGTCCAGCGGACTTGACTACAGTATTTTAGACTAAATACCTCACGTCACCGAGCTGCAAGAATACTTTTACTTGAATAGCTACAGTGAGGTCCGAGATCGATACTTGGGTGTCAATTTCGGTCTGATTACCATTAACTTCGAGGATGACAGTCAATTTAAGATCAAGGATGTAGTTATGCAGATTAAAACCCAGTTCGGGGAACTAAAGGTCACCAAGCATGCTACTTACGATCAGACCTTGGTGGGTAATTTTGACCCAGAAGACATCGGTGTTAACCATTATGATCGGTTCAAGTAAAAGATGTTCGCGCAAATCAAGAACCATCCTGAACTGATGCCGCTGTTGCATGAAAGTGGGTTAATGCCATTCGCTGCCCAACTGATGTGATATATATAAACTGTGCTGATTTATATTCTCCAGGTTAATCATGAGAGGCGGAACGGCTCCGAATAGCCGGTGCGGCGAGGCTCCTTTGTAGTACCGCTCATAGCCTTGGCGAGGTCCTTAGGTAAGAAACCATCGAGGTTGCCTATGTTCTACCGTATCAAACGCTCCTTCTCGCGCCGGATGACCTCTTCCTTCCATGATTCGTCCTGAATTAGTCGCTTTCGTTCCTCCTCCTGTTTTTCCTGCTCCACGCGGAATACCTTGAGCCGTTCTTGCCAAAGCCTCTAAACCTCCTTCTTGTGCTCAACCTCCTTCATTCTACGCTTATTCTGTGCTAGTTGTTCGAGTTTGTCGTCGTTTGCAAACTTCTCTAACATGCGAGCCCTGAATTCCCTCTCCATGTGTTCCTCTTCCTCCTTCATTATTCGCTTCCGCTCGCGTGCCTACTGCTCAGCGTTTTGCATCTCTCGTTTCTGACGATCTTTCTTCTCAGCATCTTCACGGGCTTTCCTGCGAGCATCAGCTTCGGCCTCTTACAAGTACAGTTCTCGCTTAAGATTATCTAACTCTTCTTCGTCCCTCCTGCGCTTTTCCTCTTCTTGCTTCAGTTTCTAGAAGATCTTGTTTTTGACGATTTCTTTTTATTCGCGTGCTGCCTTGACTATTTCTTCTCGTTTGTCGAGCTCTTTAATATGCGCAGCATATTTTTGATTCTCAAGTCTTTCGAGCTCAGATATCTCGGCCCTCTTCCTCTCTTTCAGCTCGAGAGCCAATTTCATATCCTCAAAGGCTTTCTTCTTTTTCAATTCGTTCTCCTCCAACTGTTTTCTCTCGCTATCAATAAGCGTTTGCATCACCTTCTCAACTCCCTCTTTCTCTCTGAGGTACTGTTCATAGGCTTCCCTTTCCTTCATCTTTTTTTATTCCATCTGGCGTTCAAGAAGTTGTTTGCCTTCTAACCTGCTCTTAACCTTCTGAAGTTCAACATCTCTCAGTCGCCGTTCCTCTTCGTCACGCTTTTTCAGAAGTTCCACTTCGAGCTCCGCCTATCGGGAAAGTGCATCAATGGATCGAATCTGCTTCTCAGCAATCTGCTTGGTACGCTACTTGTTGAGGTAGGCCAGCTGGATTTGCTGCCTTAACTTCTTGATCTCGTCGTTTTCGTTAATGAGCTTATCAGCTTCACGCTGCCTTGTCTGTTCCTGAAGCTTGCGCTTCTGTAACTCCCTTGCCAACTCTCCCTCGGCCTATTGGAAGTGAAAGCCCACAACGTCCTCTTTGCATTCTTCCTTGTGGAAGTAGCTGGTCGTCATCAATTGTTGTAACTTATATATTATTCAGAACGATGGAGTGCTGTGCATAAAAAGTATAGAGCTCATTTTCGGCTGACTGGGTTCTTCTACTTCGGCTTCACGGTTTGAGGAGGCTGCAGTTGCCGTGCTTCGCTGAATTTCTTGAGCATCGTCGGGGTCGGTGTTCCAAACGACTATCTCCGCCGAGGTTCCTGTGGTGGCTGTTGCTTGGTCAGGGTGGTTGTGCTGCCCATAAACTGCTTTAAATCCTCTAGTTTTTGGGTAGAGTTTAGACGTGGAGTTGTTAGGTCGGACTCCTTCACGACAGGCAAGTAGCGCATGCTCTTTGTATTGATGTTCTGACCAACACCTCGATTGTCAGTTTGGGTTGCATTACGCAGCCTCTCATTTTATTGGTTGAGCACCTGGTTGCGTATTCTCAGCGTCTTGTATTCCTCGACTACCTCTGATAAGTCTTTTCCAAGGTCCTATCTGACCCGCTGCATGAGGTGCTCTGTTTGTTGACTTTATCGCCGCAGCTTGTTAAAATCATATTCGAGAAGCTTGTTCTTCTCTTTAAAGCAGCGCTCTTGGTTCTCAAACTCCTCTGTTCGCATCTTCAACCTTCGAAGTTATTAAGTTTCATGCTTACTGTCTTCTTTCATTTTGTTCAGATCCCTGGTAAGGCTCAGAATCTTATTGGATGCTTTCTCAAGCTTGGCGTGCTCCTCCTGGAAGCGCTGCTGTTCATCTTCGTACCGATTTAGTAGGGAGTCTCTCTCTAAGGTGAGCCTGTCCAGCTACTTCACCAAGTCGCCATTCATTGTCTTCTCTAATGTAAAGTCTTCTGAAATGTTGTCCTATTCAAGGGTTGTCCAGCAAGCACTCTATTTGTTCATTATCACGCTCTGCTCGCTTTCCACTTTCAGAATTTCAGATAGTTTTTTCTTCAGAGCAGCGTTGTTGTTGGATAGCGACTCGTTCTTGCCTGCAAGTTCGTAATTTTCCTTAAGCTTCCCCATTAAGGTGGTTTGTAACTCCCTAAACTTTTCCTCCAAAGTGTCCCGTTCTTCCTCTATCTATTTTTGCTCATCAATAGCAGCCTCTTGGACCTATCGAACCTTTTCAAAGAGCTCTACGAGTTCTTTTTCTTTGAGCCCATGCTCTTCATTCACCTTCTCCATTTCAGTCAACGAGTTCTTCAGTTTATCGGCTTCTTCCTGAACAGTGCGCAGTTCGATCTCCTTCTTGAAATTCTCCTCTTCCACACGGGCTAACTCTGTTTCCAGTTCCATCACATTCAGCTTGAGATATTCATTCTCGTTTTCGAGAGTCTATAGCTGAGCTGGTATGTCCTTCTTCTTGTTAATGGTCTGCCTCTTCAAGGAATGTTTATACTCGCGTTCCAACTCGAGCTCCTTCTCCAGAAGTTGGTACGAATCCCTCAGCTAACTGATCTGTTCGTTGAGGCTTTCCTTGAGCACTTCGATGGCGAGCTAGTACTGCTCCAGCATATCGTTCTGCTTATTGGCGATGACCTTGAGCTCATCCCGCCTGGATAATGCACCCTTCTCGTTGGGTGAATGATGGTGACGCACCCCAATATCCAGCCTTGGCAGTTGAAGCGTGGCTGATGATGGCTCGACATGCGAATGACTTCCATGATTGTCCTTCCTGCCATGAATTATGCTGTACTTGCTATGCATATTGTTCATAGTTAGAACAAGCTCCTCGATGTGTTGACGCAAGCTTATGTTCTCCCCACTAATCTCTGCCAACTCGCCCTTCAAAAACCGATTGTTGTTTCGCATTGCTTCCAGTTCCAGCTATGTGTCTGAATGCTTATTGAGCAGCTCGCTATGACTTGTTTCTTACAGCTTCAGCTTCCGTTTGAGTTCTAAGTTTTATCGGAAAATGCGGGTGAATGGTGGGAAGTTCGCCAACAGGGTTTCATAGGAGGCACAGCTTCTCTACAGGTTCTTCTTCTCCTCGAACATGTTCTTGAAACCGTGTTCAGGGCGCTGCTGACTGGGCAGAGCAGCTAGCCTTTGCCGATAGATACCCATGAGCAACCGAAAGTGATTTTCATTCTCCTCGAAGACCCGCAGCACACGCTATTGCGTCTGATCTAAATCCGTGACTGAGAGATCAACAAAACGCTCACGCAGAGTCTCGTCAAGTTCCGCTGGTTTGGGATCGTTCTTAATGAATTTAGTTTGAGCCAGTTATTCACGCAGCTTGCGAATTTCATTTCTAAGCGATTCGAAGTTATCGGCGATGTTCTAGTTTGCTTCCACTCTGACTTTGATGATCTTTGCACGTTTGGCGAACATTAATGTCGAGATGGTATCACCAAGATATGCTTTTGATGGATTGATATTCGCCAACAGCGTAGTCTTCGAATTACCCCCGAGGGAGTCCTTAAGGAAGTACGTGAGCTTGCTGTCGCGGAACGGAATGTACTTCTTCTTCTTAGCCGATTCGACTAGCGAATTAATCACGTTTCCCAGCGCGTGCAACGATTTGTTGATGTTACAACCTTCCCGTAACCGGTCTCCTTCCACCTTTGCGAGTTTGGTACGTTCGCTGCCAGCCAGATCGACGATGTGAACTTTACTGAAGCGACACTTCTGGACACCGTTCTCTTCGAGTTGCACGCTAACCGTTATGGAGAATATAGTGTGCGAACGTGAACTTTCACTATTCATGCTGGTTGCTGCTATTTTGCGGTTTTTCAGGCCTCTGAGGATCACTGCGAGAGACTCCTCATAACTATTGATACGCTACTCCGACATGCCCTCGACGTACACTCCACGCTTATGGTCCTCCCGAATCTGATACGCCCGTATATCTTTGTTGAGCTAACTTAGCCAAAGTGTGTACGAGGTCGATGATCTGCTCATTGTAGATCTCCAGGTAGCTGCAGCGTACCTCACAGGACTTGTAGCTGGGCCGGCGGGATAGAATAAACAGCTATTCGAGCAACCGCGGCAGTATTCCCCTGCTTTCACAGTAGTAGTCATCGGTGAGGGTGTTCGGGTTGCCTAGAATACTGAATGTCTTCCCGGCGCCGGTCTGCCCATAAGCGAATATGCAGCAGTTGTATCCCTACATGATGAACGACTGCTACCTTGAAGGCCTCCTCGAGGGCTGGCTGCCCGATGGAATCGTAGATTTCCTGCTGCTGGCTGTCCTAAGCTGCTACATGGTCAAAGGAAAAGAACTCCTTCTTATTCTGGGTTTCCACAACGATCGTGTTCGGCTCGGAAGGCGATAAGAACACACACTTGCGGTGCTCCTCGTCACATGGATCGTCGGTACGGGGCTTGATCCTAATAACTACTTCGATGGATTCATGAGTAGCCGAGCTGTTGCGCTCGTCGCTATCCATCCCAGATTGTTAAATTAATAGCTTTTGAAAGTGGTAGCGCCACGAGCTGCAACTATCAACTTCAGGCGACACTGAGCTAACTTCAGCAAATAACATTGATCACTACGGGCAGTACTGCTCGGTTAGCAGCATGCTCCGGGTCTATAGGGTTGGTCGCCACAGCTTTATAGTTTTGTCAGCTGATCCAGTTGCGAAGACTGTGCTGTTGCTATCCTCGATAAGGCACAACCCACTGACGGACTGGGTATGGCAATCAATGTTGCCGAGGAACTCCAACTTTTATTTGTTCACGGTACCCACCTTCACTTGGCCATTGCGCGAACCAGAATAGAACAGTGGCTGGTCGGTGCCAGCAACTAACGCATTTACGTAGTCGTTATGGGCGTACGATGTTGATTTGAGGTTTTTGACTGCTGAATCAACCGACCAAAGTTTGAGGTTTTTATCCTTGGAACCACTGATAACATAATCGCCCATCGAAGCGAGGCATGTTACAGTGTCGAAATGGGGAGGCTCGAAAGGTGCAAGCACTTCCATATTCGACATATTCAGCCGACGTACTTGATGGTTACGACTGCCATAGTAGAGGACACCTTTGTTCGATGACTGAATTATTGAGGAAATTACCAAAGAAAAGATATCTTGGCCTCTTTCTGCTTCATCCACTGGGTTTGTTGATCTGAAGTCCCAGCTGAAGATACTTGAAGCCGATGGGCCACCTTTGCCAGCAGAGAACAGCATATCATTCGCAATGTGAAGTACCCTAACTTCATCCTTATGAGCCTTCATAGTCGAGATAACTTGGAGGCTGACCAAATCCCAAAGGGTGATGGCCTTGTCGCAGGCAGTAACCATAATGCGCCTAAATCACACAATGTTTTACTTTTCCGGTTCCACCACAACACACTTCACATAACCGTTGAGGTAATTGCCTGTCAAGTCCGAGATGATCTTGTTGGTTTCTAGATCCCACAGCTTCAGGCTTTTCATGGAGGTGGAGATGAGCATATTGGAGTGGCATGTGAGAGACAGAACGGGGTTGGTGTGACCTTCGAAGGTCGCCATGCAATCCCAGAAGCAGCTGCCTTGGAATGACTCTTCGTTGGGCTCGATACGAGAGTTATCCTATTTGTCGGAGTAGGTATTCCGCACGGATAGGAGACTGGTATTGTTAGATTGGTTGGAGAGGTTTTGCATCATGCTTGTGACTTCCTCGAGGATAACGTTGTTCTGTTGGAGAGTGGGCACCGCAGCACTCCCAGCCCTCTCCAACCGCTTTTGGCTAAAGGTTGTCATCCGTGGATCTTCTTCGTCCCGGCTGGTCACTCTTCCGATAAATTTATCCTTGTTGCCAATCTTTTTGATATTTTCATACTTCTGAGCCACCACCTCGCACTTCCGTTTGGAGTGATCGAGTTCCATCGTTAGATGCTTCACCTTTTTGTTGAGGTCATTTATTTTACGTTCCATGATCTTTTTGTCTCCTTTCTCTTCGCCTTTCTGTGGCTTTGGCTGTATCTGGCTTAATTCCAATTCTTCATGCGAGTAGGAAGCGTGGATAAGCATCTCGTTGCGGAGCTTCTCGAGATTTTGGGTGTACTGGAGGGTGCTGCTTTGCAGTTGTTGCTACCTTTCCTACACCATTCGCTTGAGACTACTCACCTCGAGCTTGAGCTGGGCTGCTCCTTCTCTCTCCTTGGCCGTTTCTCTGAGCGCTTCCACAATCCGACCGAGAAGAGCCACTACAATTTTGCGCATACTCTCCATCGAGTCATAGCTACGGTGGTAGATGAGTTCAGCCTCGACATCGAACTTCCTTTCATCGCTCTGAAGCAGTGAATGGTAACGACCACGGGTATACTCCAAATTTTCTTGAAGGTTTTCGATTACGAGGGTGGCCTCCGACATCTTGACTCTTATTTCCTCCAGCCGAGGATCGTCAAAGTCCTTTGAAAAGTGTTCCTTTTTGACCTTCAATCGCTCCATTTCCAGTTTGAGTTTAGTGTCTTTTTAGAGGTACTTATCCAACTCCTTCTCGATGTTCTAAACCTATCGCTAGTAACGCTCAATTTCGGCTTGCAAGTCTGCTTCTCGCATAATCTTGCAGATCACCTGGTGTACAACTTCTGAGTAGTCCACGCTATCCTGTGACTGTTGTGGTTCGTGATGATGTTGTAGGTGGGGCATCACTGTGCTCCTCTTGTTGCTCATCCTGCTCTTCGGTTCGATGATTTCTTTTAGGGTATCATTGACTCTTCGCAACCTTCTCGTCTCTTCATCCTTTTTAAGCACAGACTGCAAGGTACGTTTGTTCTCAATGGTAAGCTTGCGAATGAAGTTGTCTTTCTAAATATTCCTCTTCTTCATCTCCAGCACCTCCTTGAGGCGTTCCAGCTTAAACCTGTCGAACATCTCCTTGTCTTCTTTCAGCTTTTTGTTGAGTTCGAGTTTCTGTGTCTTGAAACCTTTGATTTCGCTGGAAAGTTATTGAATTTTCTGCTTTTGGCAACCTACAAGCTTCTCCAGATGTTGCTGCTACTTCTCCTTTTTCTTGTATTCCTTGAGCTGCAGCTCCAAACTATCTCTCTTGGTCTTGAGAGTTACCACCAAACGGTCCTTACTTTCGTCCTTACTGCTGGCGTTTCGCTGGATCTGTTGCTGCATCTACTTCTCCAATCTTTCCTTCTCTCGCTCTAGTGTGCGGATCTTGTTGTGGTACTATTATTTCATGTCGCTAATCAACCTGTACTCTAGGTCGATCTGGTTGTTGGTCAAGTCCCTCAGCTGTTTCTCCTTCTCCACTATGCACTGGTGCATCGAGCTGATCTGTTGTTCAGTCGATTCGGCGTGAGACTAGAACTCTTTCTAGCGACTCACGAAAATTCCGTCCTCGGAGAGCTGCTCTTGTAGTTCTTCTTCGGGATGTTCCAGCTTGGACATCTCAATTGTTGAGTGGTCCTCCAGTGCCGAGCTTTCTCGAACTGGACGTTTCATGTACATCTCAACTACCTATCGCTTGAGTTTGTAGTTCTACTTTGTCGTGGCCACCAGCAGCTCTTCGTCGCGTTTCGAAGTCGCCAAGAGCTGCTCATACTACGATTGAAGCTGCTGGTTGAGCTTGTCCTTATCAGTAACATCGTTGCGGAGCTACTGGATAGTTGTGAGGTATCCTTCAAGTGTATCAGCACGGTCTTTTACGTCAGGAATATCAATCTCCGGATGTTCCTTTAGTATATCGTCGAGGCGCAGCCGAAGCAGATCACGATCCCTTCGCATCTATAACAGCTCAATCTCGGCTTCATTGAGCCTCTTTCGGTCCTTTAACATCTCGCCATGCAACTGTTATAGTTTCTTTTCGAGGGTATGGTTGCTGGTGCGGAGAGCATGTAGTTCCTATGAATTGACTGTGCTCGTTATTGTTGTTGAAGCACTGTTCAACTCGATGTCCTCAACTTTAACCCCAGCCTCTTTGAGAAGAGTCCTGCATTTTTGGTTGTCTGCTGTGAGGATTGAAACTTGTTGTCTGAGTTGAGCAATCAACGCTGATTGGGGATCTCGATTCACTATCGGCTTGTTCTTAATATTCATGGCTCGCCCCGCATACCGGAGAGTGCTGGAACTTTCCTCATAGTTTGATTCTGCTGGACTCACACATGCTATCATGTAAGTATTGGAGTTGCCTCCCAAACTGTCTTGGAGAATGCGTGTAAGCTTGGAATCCCTGTAAGGCACAAAATTATTCTTGGTCTCGGGGTTTGTCAGAGCATTGATGACGTTACCGAGGCATAAGAGGCCCATATTGATGTTGATACCCTCGCGAAGGGTGCTTCCAGTTGCCCCAGTTTTCTTGATTCGTTCTGATCCAGCGAGATCAACGAAGTGGAATTTCGCAGTCACACAGCCTTATTCTTTAGCAGTCTGTCCGTCAACCAGTGCCTCCTGTTTAATGCTGATTGTGAAGATAGCGTGTGAACGGGAAGACGTATCGTTCATGAGGGTTGATGAGGTTGATCGTTGAAGAGCACCCTTCTCTAGAATAGCCATGAGCTACCCTGAACTACCGACGATCTCTTATGTGAGCCCAACGATGCTAATGGAACCCTTATCCTCAACCACAGCAGGTGCAGCCCTCCCCTTGGATTTGGACTCAGTACAGAGAAGGTCGTTAATTTGTTCGTTGTAAATCTAAAGAAAAGAAGCCCGAACAGTGAACTGTGCCTGCTGCTGGCGTTTTTGCATTTCCTGAAAGAGTGTTCCGATGACTCTCGGCAATATTCCGAGTTACTGATCACAGGAGGCATAGCCGTGAGAGGTACCCATCGTATAGGTCTTTCCACCTGCATAAGCTTACGAGTACTTCCGGTTTGGCCATAGGCGAGGATAGCAGCGTTATAGCCCTCGAAGCATCGCATCACAAGTTCATGGACGCATTCGTTATAGACTTCGGCTTGCTGGCTGTTCTGGTCGAAGACTCGGTCGAATTTGAACTAGCGGTCGCGTCCTAGCACAATGCTGGTCTTGCCGTGACTGGCGACGCATGATTCCTCCGTATCCGCCAACTCCTTCGCGATAAACGGACGAACTCGAATGGCCACTTTCACTCTACTGTTTGGCTGTGTCTGTTCCTGCATATTTTAAATAATTCCATGTCCTTTTGGCAGAGATTATGCTGCCAAGATGATAGCTCAGACAGGCCTGAAACTGGTAGCCAGCGCATGCTCCACACCGACGAAAGTGGCGGTAAGTACTCAGGTGAACAGGTCGACTACAAGAGAAATGGTTACGGCATTTATACTTACCCGAACGGCGATCAGTACGAGGGTGAATGGCTGCAGGATAGACGTCACGGTCGAGGCAAGATGCTCTATAGTAACGGCGATTTCTTCATGGGTTAGTGGGTGGAGGACAGAAGGGAGGGTCGCGGATTGCATGTCTTTCAGGACATGTCAAAGTACGAGGGATAATGGAAAGGCGATCTCATCGATGGTATCGGCAAGCTTGTTGATCCTGATGGTTCCTATTATGAAGGGGAATTCATCCGAGGCCAAAAAGATGGTCGCGGATGCTACTACAACAGTCAGAACAAGAAGAAGTATAATAGCCAGTACAAAGCTGGGCAGTTGCTCACGTGTTAGCCGATAGATCGGAGTAGCCGTGAACACCACATCGACTCGCCGCACCGATAAGGGGTAATCAACACCATCCAGATTGATCAGCCAAAAGTCACGGATGAGGATATCAACATCTACGAGAATAACAACCCAGAGATCAAGGATATCGATGTGGAGCAAATACTTACTTATCTGGGCATCATGAAGGTGCGATCCCTCCCATTCTTGAAGCTACAGCCGAGGATGTGGAAAATCGAGCATATTGGGCAGTGGCTCAAAGCCATTGACTTAGCGCACTGTCAGCTCAGATTTGAGAGGAACAAGATATCTGGAAATGTGCTGCTGGACCTCAAGGAAGACGACTTGCGACATGAACTGTCAATGAAGCTTGGCGAGAGAAAACGATTTTTAAGAGCATTGTCCATCTTAAAGAACCTGCACAGTCCAAAGCTGAAGAAGTAGAAGAGGACACTCAAGCATCTCAAGAACTATAAGAAGGCTTCCACACCGATTTCCAATGCAGGGACATCCTCACCGACGACTAAATCACCAAATTTCAAGACTCCCAACAGTCTCAACAAGTTCGTGCCGTCGATGAGCCACGACCCAATCGTATAAGAGAACGCTGAGAATTAGGAGCATGACGACTCTCCGTCTCTGCAGGAGAGACGCTTCTTGAATTCTCCGAGGAAGGTCGATAAGCTTTATGAGCCTGAAACTGTGCACGAACTCAACTTTGCGACTGAGCAGTGGAATTCCTATAATACGATGACGATGACAAACATGCACGATGAGGTACATAAATACGAATCATTGAACATCACCGACCATCTGCACTCCCAGCGTGACTCCAATAAACAACGAGAATAAATCTAATTCGAGGAGAAAGAAGAACAGCGTTAGAAGGAGTTTATGGACTAATTGTAGCACCATTCCATACCGATGCTCAACCGGAAGGAAGCAAGCAAACGACCCAAAAAGAAATAAGAAGAAGAGGTTGATTTGCACGAGCATCAGATCTTCATGAGAAAAGAACAGAGCAGGCGAGTGAAGGTTAGTGACGATGCACATGAAGGTGGGGCTGCTCTGGACGATGCGAAGAAGGCTGAGGACGATGAGAGCTCATCATCTAGCAGCTCTGACAATGAATCAGAGGAGAGAGTGCAGAAACGCAAGAAATCGAGAGATGAGCGTCCAATGGAAATGCGATAACTCTACGAATATCTGAAAGATCACCACATCAGCATGAACTTCCTCATTCCGTAAAATCAAATCACCAATATGGAAGAGATCGGAGAGGGAGGGTACGGTAAGGTATATAAAGCGAAGTGGATGTCCAACCCCGTTGCAGTCAAGACTTATCTGAAAGCAGGAAGAATCCATCGAGAGAGTCTTGATGACTTCTTGAAAGAAGTCGAGATCCTGAACAACCTACGGCATCCGAACGTGGTGCTGTACATGGGTATGTGCATTCAGATTAGTCGATACAGTTTGGTGACGGAGTATCTTGAAGAAGGCAGCCTATACGATCAACTACACAAGAAGCACACCAAACTCTCCACCTAACGGATCTACGAAATCGTTGAGGATATAGTGCTGGGAATGGTCTACCTTCATGCTAAGAACATCTTGCATCGAGACCTAAAGAGTTCTAATGTACTGATCGGCGACGATTGGAAGGTCAAGCTCTGTGACTTCGGCCTTTCGGAAATGCATAGCAAAAAGAAAATGAAGGTCGGCAGAGCACGCATTGGAACTTATCAGTGGATGGCACCCGAAGTGCTTCGCAAGGAAAAGAATATCGGATTTCCCGCCGATGTCTACAGCTTCGGAATGGTTTTATGGGAACTGCTGACCCATAAGATACCCTTCGAGGACTATATGCCGGCACAAATCGAAGGCCTGGTGGGATGGGACGAAACATTCAGGATAGCAACACCTACTGAAGGCGACCCTTTCCTCATTCAAGTCATGGAACGATGCCTGGAGAAAAAACCCGAGAAGCGCCCTCCATTCCTCCAGATTCTCGATATGCTCAAAGAGCACGAAGAGGAGATGAAACAAATGACGTCAGCTGTGGTGCCCTACTCACCGATTCACGAGCCTCGCCTCAGTTGAATTGCACCAGTCAAGACTCGAGCGGGTCGAGCTTGACTGTTCTTCGCGCAAAGCGACTTTCCCTGTGCTTGGGAGTATACTGAGGTCGAACCTGAGACGCACTGTCTATACTTTAATTCGTTTAAGTCTTCCCTGTCATTACGTTTTCTTGCATCTTAAACTTCATGAGACTGTCTTCCCGTAGGCGATCCTTCTTCTTCCTGAGTGGGTCGGCTGAAGTCATCAACGGGGAATGTGGAATGGAAGATTTTCGGCTGAGTGGTGGTTGATGCTGATGCATCGACTCAGAGTCATCCTCAACAGAGGTCATTTCGAATTCTTTGCTAAAATATTCGTGTCGGAGTGCCTGTTCGGCTGTTATGCGATTATTCGGGTTCTTCTCCAGTAGTCTCATCAGCATATTGAGAGTGACCTCGGGCAATCGAGAGTACTAAAAACCCTCGAAGTTGAAGTTGCAGGCCCGATTTTGTGAGAGAACTTCATTGTAGGTCCTGCCACTAAAAGGCGACTTACCAACTACGAGCATGTGAAAGATCACTCCAACACTGAACATATCGCAGACAGGCTAAAATTTCGCAGACATGTCTCGGGTATTTACGATTTCTGGAGCTACGTAGCCAGGAGTACCGCAACGCACATAAAGATATTTTGGTTCATCAGCCCAAACCGATAGTCCGAAATCGGCAATAACGCAGTCCCCATAGCTGTTGCCTCGTAGCAGTATATTTTCTGGTTTCAGATCGCGGTGCATTATCCGTTTAGAGTGCATATGTTCAAGTCCTTCGATGAGCCCCTTCATGAGCCCTATAACTTCACAACCTTTGAACTTATGTTTTGTCTTGACCAGGTCATACAACTGACCACCTTCCAACAGTTCCACACAGAGGTAGACTGAGCCTTCAGTCTCATACACTTCATAGAGGCACATCAGGTTCTTGTGGTTGAGTAACCTCATCAGTTAAATCTCGTTTTGAAGAGACTCTTTGCCGTCTTCCTCCGCATAACAATGTTCCTTTGAGAAGGTCTTAACAGCGAACTTTTTGTCATCCTCCAATCTAAAGGCGAGATAGACTGACGCGAAGCTCCCCTTTCCAATCTTCTTGATGGGCTTGTAGTGTTTGTGAAAATCCTTCTGGTTGAGCTTCTTACAAAGCACCTGCTTCCATTCCTTCAATGCCTGCACATCGGTGCTATATAGGTTTATCTCTTCCTCGAGAAGTTAGAAGTTCAGGCCGTAGGGTACTCCAGGTTTCCCTGATTCCTCCGTTGCTCTCAACAGCCCGAACAGAAGCTCAAAGCAGAAGGTAATTTTCCTTAAGGGTCGGCCACTCGTGTCGACTTCCAGCACGTACTTCTCGTGAAGCTGGAAGGTAGCTTATGTAGTGACATCATCCCTGACTTTTTTGAAGGCAGTGCTGATGATGGGTTCGGTGTTACTAACCCATGCCCCTGGAACTGCTTCGGCAACTTTCTTCCTTTCCATAATACGAAATATCAATGCAGTGGACTGCAGTCGAGGAAGGAGGTTGTACCGCTCGCTCAGTTGCAACTTCGAAACCAGCTGGATATTTAAATTACGCCGGGTCGATGCACCTGATCGAAGACACCTCGCAGCTGGACATCGGCAAGCTCAAGAAAGTCTACGTAAGTGCTTTGCTAAGCAGTAGGACAACCTCATTTCCGATCGCAACCAGCAAACCGACGTTCAGTACTAAGCAACTTAGTTTAGGCTCAACACCATCGAACTGCTCAGCAGCAGCGAGGTTACGAAGGACGTGCACATCAGCTACCCAACGCAATCCATTCTCCGCAAGTTTCGACGGTTCGCCGAAAAGCAGTATTGGTCGGCTTAAGTTAGTGGCTTCACCATCCTCGACAGCTTCTGCGATGAAATGTACCTTGTGAGGCGCAGCTTCCGGTCAAAGCTCAAGCTGGCGCTTTGTTGTCTGCTGCCGTCTTATCGACCTGCAACCAGTCGCTTCTACGTGTTTACTGATGAGTACCGAAGTGTGAGAGTGCTGGTGCTGGAAAACCTCAATTGCGGGGAGTCGTACACGCTGGAACTCAAACACTTGCTCAATGGGTTCTGCGAACGGCATTTCCCACCGCCGCCGTTGGTGGAGGATCTCGACAATGAGCAAGATTTGAAGACTTTAGAAGCAACTTCGAAGTACATGTACAGTAAGATGCTGTTAGAAGAGCACTATTCCATGGGGCAGAAAGTAACGTCTTTCCTATCAGTGGTGAGTAGAACGGTGTCACTGCAGAACATCCAATGGATTGAGGAAGTCAAAAATGAAATGGTAGAAGACATGCTGGAGGGGTTCAATTGCTCAAGGAAGGAGCTTACGCAAATCCTCTGCTTTTGCCGGACAGTTGTAGAGGAGTTTCTGTACAGTCGCATCTTTCCGTTAGAACAACCGGAAAGGTTAATACTTCCATCGAATGATGAAGGGAGATTATGGGGTCGCTATCCCGAGGCCACGAGAGAACTACTGAGACTGGACACTATTGTTTGCCCAAGCCTCTTTGATCGACAGGTCTACTACGTTTCTGCGGCCTTTCAAGCGGAATTTGAGAAGTAAAAATCTTCAGGGGATCAGCCAAGCAACCTCTCGACACGCCTGGATAGCCTGGTATTGCTTCTGCGGTAGCTGCGCCTCCCGAACCTTTCGAAGCGCATGAAAATCCAAGAACATTACCACGAGCTGAATTGCTAGCCGTAATACTTCCACGAATTCGAGGTACACTGCGTATAATTCAGACCGCCTTTCGACATTCAATGCTTTCTAAGTGACTCCGGGTATTGGTTATAATTCGCTAAAGGTGTAATATTAATCTTTTTGTATATGCTTTCAAAAACGCTGAGAATTGGACCGCTGTTTCTGCTTGAGGTGTTCGCACTTATCGTTGGTGTAATGCTGCGAACAGTGTTCCAACAACGCTGTTGGAGTTTAGCGTTGGTGCAATGCTCCCTGTCCATCTTCCTACTCTAGAGTCTACTGGCGTACCACATCATCGTTCGTTCTAAGAAGCACCGGAGGGAGTATCTCTGTGGAATGGCCGCCTCGCCAAACTCTAAACTCTATCCGACTCTAGCCTGGAATCAACTGGTGCTGCTAACAGTTATGGTTCTCTTCTCCGTGGCTACAGCTGATGATCTACTCAGATTGATGCACAGTTAACGCATGCAGGACTGCTTTTTCGAACTCTACCCACTTTGTTTGGAATACGAATCGGAACTCTCCTCCCAGAAACAAGTAGATTCAGCCCAACTTTGGCTGCTCTTTGTGTTCTACACCCTATTCAACGTATTTCTGATGACCTTTCTGCAATACAAACAGTACAGCTACACGCTAAACATCCTCAAGAATCGTCGGGAATTAGCTCGATAATATCTCGGTGACGATATCCTCCTGGCTGGGCACACTTCGGAGCAGGTCTACGAAGGCAAACCAAATGAGAGACCGAGCGGGGAATGCTCAATTTGCCTAAGCGAAGTAGTTACAGGTGACATCATAACCTACCTCGAATGTCGACATTCATTCCATTCGAGGTGCCTAAAGCAATGGCTAGATAAGCGCAAGCAATGCCCCTTTCGCTGCTCACCAAATTTCCCACAAGTCTAATGATACTCACTTCTCTATGCAGTGTTTCCCGAAATTGCCATATAACTAATTGCGAGTCTATAGCTGCTCTACTATAATAATTGCAATGAGCGGCAAAAATCGAGTGGCCTACTTCTACAACGAATAGATGGGAAAGTTCTACTATTCGAAGGACCATCCTATGAAGCCGAAGCGCATCAGTATGACGCATTCACTGATCGAAAGCTTCGACCTTTATAGGGAGCTGGACGTGTATAGGTCGAGGCTAGCCACACGGGAGGAACTTATGCGATTCCATCATCCGGAGTACATTAGCTACTTGGAGAACCATGTCAGCAGGGACATCCTACGTAGTAATGGCTTCGGCTACACCAACGATATGCTGTTGTTGCAGGACAAGCAACGTAAGGAGATCATTGCCAATTCTAAGAAGAAGAACCAGTTCCACATGGGCGAAAGTGGTGACTGTCCGGGCTTCTGCAGTCTGTATGAGTTCTGCCAGTACTCTTGTGGAGGGTCGATTGATGCTGCTCACGTATTGCTCAGTGGCGAAGCTGATATAAGCATCAATTGGGGTGGTGGGCTTCATCATGCCAAGAAGTGCGAAGCGAGTGGATTCTGCTACACCAATGACATTGTGCTGTCTATCTTAGAGCTGCTGAAGTTTCATCCGAGGGTGCTCTACCTAGACATCGATGTGCATCATGGTGATGGAGTGTAGTAGGCATTCTTCCTCACCAATCGAGTCATGACTGTTTCTTTCCACCAATACGGTGACGATTTCTTTCCTGGAACTGGCGGCAGCGACTCCATTGGCGAGGGACCTGGTAAGTATTATGCTCTCAACATTCCTCTGAGGATAGGAATCGATGATGACACCTTCTACCGCCTTTTCGTTGAGGTGATGGATTCAGTTATGGAGAAGTACCGACCTGGAGCAGTAGTCATGCAGCTTGGAGCTGATTCCCTAGCCAATGACAAACTAGGCCACTTAAATCTCAGCATCAAGGGGCACGGGAACTGCCTACTCAAAATGATGTCGTTTGGGGTACCGTTGATCATGCTCGGAGGTGGTGGCTACCGAGTCTAAAATGTGAGTCGGTGCTGGGCATACTAAACTGGACTGGCTGTTGGAAAGGTCATTGAAGGTACCATTCCCAAGACGGACCAATTCTACGAAAGCTACGCTGACAACAAGGTGCACTTCAACGTCAAGGCAATGTAAAATAAGAACACACCCGAATACCTGAACGAAATCAGAATGAAAGTGCACGAACATGTGCAACAGTTGGAATGCGCCCCGGGCGTACCATTCCACAACGTCCCCACTGGCTTCTTCGAGGAGAGTGAAATGCTCGATGAGTACGTTTTGTGATCAACTTAGAACCGAGGACTACGAGGGTTCAGATAGCCACATAACCAAACGTTTGGAATCACTAATTCAAAAGCGTGAAAACCTTTACATGTGAGTGGAATTTGAATAAGACGGATGGAGAGGGGTGGGTGGGTTCTTCAGTAGCGCCGGCTTTTCTCGCTGGCAGGTGCGCCGCCCAAAGATTGCCTCCGACTTTGCGGTTGGCTGTGCAGAATATTCTTCATGAGCGAGTCGTTCTTGGATTTCTACAGCTTTTTCATTTCGACGGCACGTGCGGATATCTCTTCGACTATTGATTTGGCTCTGTCTTTGCGCGGGCTGTCCAATGGCTGACTCTGTTGTGTTTGTTGTGTTTGTTTCCGAGGACTTTCCTGGAGCTTGTCCCTCCTTGGACTTTCGTGATGCTGGCTTCGCTTGATAATATCGACAGACCCATGCATGGAGTACTCGGCCATAAACGTGTCGTCTTCAGTATCTTCTGGAATTTTAAAGAACTCTTTGGGATTAAAGGAAGCATCTCTGAACACTTCGAGGTTATTGATTCCGGCAACGTGCTCTTACTTCTCATCGTTCTTGAGTCCCACCAAACTATAGTTGAAAGGATCGATAGAACTGAGTTTTTTCAGAAACTTCTGGTTGGCAGCTTCTTTCTGTCTAGCAACTTCGTTCTTGTAGCGTTCCTTGACCTACCGGCGCTTCACGAGTTCATCCTGGATTTCATCGACCGACTTGCCGGAATGAGGGATGATGTGGAACTGATAGGTGATCTCCTCCGGCCGTATTCGAAAATCGTTGCTTTCCCTGGTGTTGAACGCTTTGCCGGTGCCATGGTATTTTGATTTTTTCTTGAAATTGAGTCGTGCATGATGGTCTTCTGATGAGAATATTCGATGGAAGAATTTTTCCTATTTCTCTGCGTCGCTGCAGTTTGCATCGGTGATGAGCACGTGCGCTAGCTGAGGCATCAGCAACTCAAATTCGTGTAGCTGCAATGCCTTGTAATCAGCAGCTGCCTTCTGGAACAGTGGAAAAACCTTGGCCTTCTCATCGAGCAAATTAAAGTCTTTGAGCAGGTGAATGAGCTTGGGGTAGTTGATGGTGTTGGACTAGTGCTCAATACGGTCGAAGGTCGCTTTCACACCGGTGATATGATTTTGTTTGCTGTAGTAGTCGAACAGAATGTGGAGGTTGGCACGTCGAAGCTCGGCGTTCTCTTTTAACGATGGGCTCACTGAGTGGTTGAGCTACGATACTGCTTCGGTATGTTTGCGATCCAGCAGAGGTTTTTTCGCATTCCTTTCGATGGACTGCACCTCCTCCTTCAATCTGTTGATGCTCGCTTGCAGCTGAATTCGTTCCAGTTCATTTTCAGTCTGGCTCATGGTTGCTTCCTTCTTGCGGATCTCCTCGAGTAAATTGCTGATCATCTTGGCAACCGCATCCTCCGAGCCGATGAACTCATTACTATCGTGCCCGGGTTGATTGGTTGTGGCTGCTGAAGGACTTTTCTATGTGGGTTTAGGGTGCTGCTGGCCATTCTTGTTACTCACTGATGTTGCTCTTTCAGCCGCAGTTCCTTCATACTCAATAAATAGGTTCTCATCAGTCTTGATCCAGAATTCGATTAGGTCGGCGATCTCATCTTCAGTGATAGTCATACGATAGAAGAAGAACTGCTCTTTGGGCACTTTTTTGAACTCTCGATAGAAGCGCTCTAGCAACTGCTCGATTCGCTCTATGTTCTCTTGAACCAGAATGTTAGACCCGCTGATGCCTTCCAAAAACTGAAAGCCATCCAAGCTGAAAGCCTCCTTCAGATAGTCAAACACTTTATCGACTTTGATAGTTTCTCCTGTCTGATGATCTTTGTAGTTAGCAAAGCATTCGGCCATATGAGCGTGGTGGCTGCGAGCGTACCCAATCACCTTCTGCTGGTTGTCCAGGTAGAGACCCGCCTACTGAGTTTCATTCTGAGTAGTGTTCATGGTTGGTAATTATTAGCTAAAGAGTCAACACAAATGTTGTTCGACACACGACTATCACGAATGGATTCGCTTGAAGAGGGAAGCGAAGACCAGTGATAAGATGGCCATCAGTTTGATCAGGATGTTCAGGCTTGGGCCGCTGGTATCCTTCAGAGGATCTCCAACGGTATCACCAACCACGGCAGCCTTGTGGATGTCGGAACCCTTCTTAACGACGACGCCTAAGTTACGGTAGATTTGTACCCTCATCATCGATCATGTAACCTCCTTCAATATACTTCTTGGCGTTGTCCCAAGCACCACCAGTGTTGGCAGCGGAGATAGCTAGTTGCACTCCTGAAACGATAGCACCTGGAAGGAATCCAGCAATAATCTTGGGGCCAAAGGCAATACCAAGCAGCATAGGAGTGAAGATAACCTACAGTTAATGCTTCTCTTACCAAACAACCAGGGGCGATCATCTCAATCAGAGATGCTCTGGTGGAGATACGGATGCATGCCTTGTAATCGGGTTCGACGGTTCCTGTTAGGATTCCTGGATTCTCACGAATTTGCTTGCGGATTTCCTCGACCATACCCAATGCTGCCTTACCGACAGACTTCATGGTGAATGCAGAGAAAGCGTAGGGGAGCATAGCACCGATGAGCAGACCAGCGAACACACTAGGATCGGTCAGGCTAAGACCTCCGCTAAGATCAGAGTTATGGAGGAAACCACCATAAAGAGAGAGAGCGACGAGGGCAGCGCTTCCGATAGCGAAACCCTTTCCAATAGCAGCGGTGGTGTTACCAGCAGCATCGAGGGCGTCAGTTCGGCCTCGAACTTCTTCTCCCATTTCAGCCATCTCAGCAATACCACCAGCATTGTCGGAGATGGGTCCATAACCGTCAATAGCGAGTCCGATGGGGAGATTTGAAAGCATACCGAGTGCACCCAAGGCAACTCCATAGTAGCCAAGGAACCTGCTGGAACCATAGGCAGTGAGAGCGATGCAAATAACTGGTACAATTGTGGACAGGTATCCAAGAGCGAGTCCATAGATGACGTTGGTGGCAGCACCAGTTCTGCAGCTGCCTGCGAGTTCTCTGACTGGCTTGTAAGTATGACTTGTCATATACTCAGTAAAACCTCCAATGATCATTCCAGAGAGAAGACCGAAGATGGAGCAAAGGTAGGCGTGGTAAGGTTGCTTGGGATCAAGGGTGGTGAAATTCCTTGATTCATTAAGCAGGAAGTTTGCTGGATAGCTGATGTGAGCAGCAAGGTAGAGAGCTCCAAGCAGGAGAACAGTAGAGATGATGATTTGGTACTTCAAGGTCGACTCAATCTTCTTCTCGACATCAACTCGGTTAACGAAGATGCCGATAGCACTAGTGATCAAGCAAACGACGATGCCGAATGCGATCATTGTGAGAGGGAACATAAGATTGTTGATCGACATGGAGTTGATGGCCCAGATCTTATCACCGTCACCTGCGAACAGGCAGTTCGATGAGATAACCAATGCAGCGCAAGTTGATTCGGCGAATGAACCGAAAAGATCAGCTCCCATACCGGCAATATCACCGACATTGTCTCCCACATTATCAGCAATGGTAGCAGGGTTCTTTGGGGAGTCTTCAGGAAGATCCTTCTCAACCTTACCAACAAGATCGGCTCCGACATCGGCAGCTTTAGTGTAGATACCTCCTCCAACTCGCCCGAACAGTGCGACTGTGGATCCTCCGAGACCGTAACCAGCAATGGACTCAAACAGCATCTGGTAGAAGTTGCAACTGGCGTAATCGATATTGGTGCAAACCTCAGTTTCGTTGAGGCCCATGATTGCCTTGAAAATGATGATAATGAGTAAGAGAGCTTAGTTAAGGAATATGCTTACTGACGAGAGCGATCGACACCAGTGCGAATCCCATGACACATCCACCTCGGTATGCTGTGCGGAAAGCATCAGCAAGACCCCTCTTAGCACAGAAGGTCACCCTATAGTTGGTGTAGGTAGCAATGGTCATACCGATGGCACCGCATGCAATGGAGGTAATGGCTCCGATAACGAAGGCGAAGGCTGTGTAAGCTTGCTGGAACTTCTCCACGGCTCCATAGATGATGAAGAACATGATGCCAACAAAAATGATGCAGACCAGGTACTCTTGTTTAAGGAACTCCTTGGCACCCTACGCTAGGATAACATCCTACCTCTGAGATTTTCTCACCGATCTCCAGCAGCAGCTTGATTTGATGCTCTGAGGCCTCATTGTTGAGGTTCTCGTACTCGCCCTGTTGTCCATTCCTGACGTCGATTTTCTTGACGCCCAGGTAGCTGATGAAGGCCCAAACCAGACCCAGCACTGAAGCGGCTACCACAATAAGTACGACGCCGGTCATGCTCAGTGGTGCATCATAATCGGTGGGTGCTGCAGCCAGCAGACTTGCCAGATCAGCGCTCATAAATAATACAAATCTTTTTGGTGGAGCCAGGGATTTTATGGATAATCCTCCACCTTCGGGCCCGAGTGTCCTACCCTAAAAATTGTTGGGTTGGAACCAGCAATATATCTGTTGATTTAGTTGTACTGTACAAATAATAATTAATGTTTGGAGGGGAGAGCGGCAACTCAACGACACCTTACATTTCTGCTGTGCCACAATTGAGGTGTAGTTGACGTTGCTAGTGGTCCACAGATGCAAAAAGAATCGAAAAAGGGCTGTCGAGCACATGGACTTCCCAAGCGGTCCCCCACCTTAGTACTAACCATGCCTCAAGCTGCTTAACTTCGGAGTTCGGATGGGATCCGGTGCATTCAGCTTAGTATGGCCGACAGCAATAGCTCCAGCATAATCCCCTATTTATGGCGTCGGCCCCCACCTTCCATCACACAACGTTATGTGGCAAATTAGAAATCGAACTAATAATCAATATGACAGAGAGGCGACTCATAGCATTGGCGCTTCTCTTGGCATTAGCAACTTCCTTCAAATTGGACTGCCCCGATGTGGCAAAAGCCCAACCCAATCGAGGCTTCCACTACCAAGTTAATACCATTGGTGGATCTGGAAAGTATCGATATGAAGCCAGCGGTCTACCCGCCGGTTTGAAGATGCAAGGGCCAGTAATTGCTGGCATTCCAAGAAGCCCTGGAAGGTTTTCGGTATTACTCTACGCATACGATGATCAGGGTGCTTCCACAAGCAAAACGATTAACATTGAGGTCGGGGATTTAGAAGGTTCCAGTGATAGCTATAGCTCGTCTTCAAGCCAACAACTCTCATCATCGGCGAGCCAGTCTACTTCTTCATTGTCACGTCAGTCTATTTCTTCAAGTTCTACAATGACAAGAAATGCAGCCGTAGTAGAAATAGGGAGTGGTCGATTACCATCAACATCAGAAGTAACGAGCAACCAGAATAGCGTACAGTTTGGTGCTGCAAGCTCGATCAACTTAGGACCTTACGATTGCGATTCTTCGGGTTATCCAATTTTTAGGACTGACTCAAAAGGGAAGTATATCTTCCTGACAAACACCCAAGGAGACTTCATCTTGCCGAGGGATGCACAAGGCTTCAATATCTACCCGTTCGACGATCAAGGAAACCCAGTACTGCCTCGACGTTCCGATGGAAGAATAATCTTCCAACTGGACTCCAAAGGGTTACCGACTCTACCGAAGAATAAATACGGAAGGTTGGTGTTTCCTGTTGACGATAATGGATCAACTGTCGTTCCTGTGGATTCGAACGGCCGTAAGATCTATCCATTGAACGGAGATGGTGATGCTATACTTCCAAGCATGACGCCTATTTCAATCGAAACAGCCTTTCCCTTACTGGTAGGGAGCGTATCGTCAAGAGCCACGAACGTTCATACATCTAAATAAACGAGCAGAAGCCTGACCGGAGTTACCTCAGTTTCTTCCATATCTCAAAGTACTGGAGAATCCAGTATCAAGAGCGCAACAAGTACGACCAGCAAACCAATTTATCCAACAGGCCCGAAAGCGAGCTTTCCTACCCCTTCCTTCCCAACTGGAACTTCCAAGGACTTCATTCCTTCCAACCTCCCTACTCAGATCAGCAATTACCAATACAAGGTTGATCCAGTAAGGGATACTTACCAAGCAACATCGCTCGATATTGAGAGTCAAGCGGTGTTCTTACGCCAAATAAATGCAAACAAAGTGGTGGCGAATCTCCTCTCGATCATCCAAAGTCTCACAGCTAATCTTAATGGAGTTCAAGGTGATATCCCTGGAGCTACACAGGCTCTCAACCAAGCACTGGCCGATCAACGAGCAGCGCAAGCCCTTGTACAATCAGCTGAGTCAGCCAATAAAACCTTAACATCTAATTTATAGACGGTGAGGAGCAACATAAACCAGCTGCAGCAGGCCCTTGCCAAGACCAAGACAGAGATGGATAATACCGACCAACAGATCATTACAATCAGCTCGCAAGCCGACACCATCCACGATCAGATCAGCGAAAGTCAATCGAAGTTGGAGCAATTTTCAAGGGCATAGAGCGAAGCAAATCAACTCCTAAGGCAGTCCAGCCAAGATCTCAGCGATGCAAAACAATCTATTCTTAACTACACAAGTTCAATCGACTCTATCAAACAGGAACTCAACAATGCTCCGACACTCAAACAGTCAGTCGACGCTAACATCGTTAAGTTCAAGGAGAAGATCTTACAGTTGGAGTAGGAACTGGCAAAGGCCCGCTCCGACCTTGCTGCCGCGCAGAACAAATCAGACTATTTAGCCAACTTGCCGACGAAGGCCTCGTCGGTCATTCGCCAGTACCAGAACCTTATTGACTCACAGCAGAGCCGAATATCTCAGATTCTGCAACCAGCCATTGAGAAAGCAGAATCGACAGTCCAAAGCATCTCTGAATCCATCGTGAAGTATCAAACCCGACTCGATCAAGCAAAGATTACACTCAAGACAAGTAGCACATCAATAACCACATACACCAAATCGAAATCCACTTTGTCAGAGAAGTACAACTCACTTGTCGAGTCGATTGCATCCTCAACAAATGAACTGAACCACCTCCTAAGGAAAGTACCAGCGTACGGACGAACTGTTGCTGATAGCTATTCAGCTGGCAACGACGCGAATGACAAAGTGCAACATCTTAAAGACATTTTGAATGCTCTCAAGGAGAAATATATGGTCTCACTGACGGAGTTGAACGAGGCAAAGGCTAAACTGGAGCAAGCAAGGTCAGAGAAGGAGCTTGCAGACATTGTTGTTAACGAACAGATCAAGAAGCAAGGTGGATCGACCATACTTCCATTCTCCCTGCCGTAAATCACAAATACTGCATTCAACAAGAATTCTGCAGCAGCTTCTGTGACCAAAATCTAGAGCTGCGATAGCTCAACCCAGACTACTGGTAGTGGCAGGGGAAGCTCTTGGACTTCATCACGCGATACCACGGGAAGTGGAACGGAATATAACGACCAAAGTTCCTTTTCAGGAAGGTCCGGGTTCGGATTAACTGGAAGCAGCTCTTAGTCATCAGCAGCGGCTTCGAGCAAATATTCTTCTTCTGCGCGATCAGAAAGCTACGTAAGCGGGAGTTCTGGATTCTCCTCGACCGATTACTCACAGCGCAACCTCGATTCCAGAGGCTGTTGACATTACTTCTCTTCTACTCCACCAAAGACTTCCTTTGAATTAAAGTTTATGATATTTCTTCTACTTTCCAATGGCGCTGAAGAACTTCCAAATTCTCTCGAAGTTGGGTACGCCGCTACTAACGCAGGGGAAGGCGCATACTCCAGCGTCTATATCGTTCGCAGGCTCGCCGACGGTGAGCAGTACGCACTCAAGAAAGTACGCATGGTGGCCCTCTCCGAAAAATAACAATAAAACGCACTCACCGAAGTACGCATCCTTGCATCCATGCGAAGTGAGCACATCGTCGCCTTCAAAGAGGCCTTCATTGAATCGAACTACCTGTGCATAGTGATGGAGTACATGAACAATGGCGACCTCTTCCAGAAGATCGAGCAGCAGGAGAAGGCAGGTACCTACTTCTCGGAGGATGCCATTTGGAGCGTATTCATACAGGTTGGCAGTTGATTGAGATAGATCGTCAAGGGGCTGAAGGCGTTGCATAGGCTGAAAATACTTCACCGGGACCTCAAAGTAACATGTAGTGCTAGTTAGAGCGCTAACGTCTTTCTCAACAAGGATGGTGGTGCTAAGTTAGGGGATATGAATGTATCGAAAGTTGCCAAAAGAGGATTATGCGACACACAAACTGGTACTCCCTATTACGCCAGTCCGGAAGTTTGGAACGACGAGCCGTACGATTTCAAGTCCGATATTTGGTCGCTCGGGTGTGTGATCTATGAAATGACAGCATTGAAACCACCTTTTCGCGCTGAAGATATGGAAGGACTCTACAAGAAAGTGATGAAGGGAGCTTATCCTAAGATCCCCTCAAAATACTCCTCTGAACTTGCCTCTGTCATCAAGTCGCTGCTCCAAACAGACCCAAGAGTAAGGCCGACATGCTGTACGAATAGATTAATGTAGAGCAAATACTAAGGATGGCGAGTGTGAAGGAGCGTGACTTCACTCATGAGGATCTAGAAGTAACCCCCAACCTCCTCAAGACCATCAGGATGCCAAAGTTAAAGAAACTCACGAACGATATGCTTCCCGCCTCTATCTATAGCTCAAGCTTGGAAAAGACAGTCCCACTCCATCAATAATCTATTAAACCTCTTAACCAATCGTTCCCGTCGATTACAGAGGTCAAGGATCCACAGTCCATAAGTACAGTCCAACCGAACATAGAAATCAAAAAGAAAATTTCCAAGGCAGAGGATAAGGAGAATGCTCAAAGTATCATACAGAAAGCAAGGAAGAACCGCAACAACTCTCAGAAGCAATCTCTAGAGGCCATTGAACTGGTTGTTGGCAAGGGGGTGCCCTCGAAGCAGGAAAAAGACTTTCTGCCAAGAATCCATGCCACTCCTAAATGCTGCCGGATCCAGTAGCTTCGGGACATCTACATGAGGAACTGAATCTGTGATTTTGCTTATAATTAGATTAGATGAGCAAATCTAAAGAAAAGCCCACCAAGAAAAACAAGAGCGGAGAGAAACCAGAACGAACAAGATCGTCTGCCACAATGGAGGAGTTCAGGCCCACCTCAAGTTTCGTGAACTTCCTCATGAAGCGCAACAGTAACGAATGATGCGATTGCAGTGGAACCTTCATCAGCAGGCAAACCATAGTTATTGATGAAGCCAGACTTCAAGCTGAACCCGACGGCACTCATCAAGATAGATGAGGGAGCATTGAAGCTGTCAGAGGTGCCATTGCAGTCCCTTGATGAAGGACAGCCATTGTCAATCACCAAAATGAGGGATCGATAACGCGTGGCTGAAGCCGAAACAGTCTTGAAGAAGACAAAGAAATGTAGTGACATATTCTAGCAAAGATAACATCGATCTGACGAACATCGGCGGTGGATAGGGATTGAGGCGGGCAGTTGATCCAATGGATATTGAGCAAGATGAGAAGCTAATTCGGCCGAGCGAAATATACGAGTTACCAAGTCCAAGGGCAGGAAGACACTGCATATTTCAAACACCAATGCTTCCTAATTTTCAGCAGGGAAAGCTTGAACGTCCGGAGAAGAGTGACCCAGTCGAGAAGTTTTTCCAACAAGAGTACGATTCCTGCGGGAATGAGGTTACTGAGAACTATAAAACACTGGCAAAGGAAGGAGTGTATAAGATTGGAAAGATCAAGATCAAGGGAAAGCGAGCAGAGCTTACGATTGGGGATATCAAGATGGAGGCGTGTTTAGGATATGGAGAGGGACGGGCTGTTGCAGTCGCTTCGGATAATATGTACGAGGTGGGAGATTGGTCAGGTATGTGGATTGTCCAGCCAACAGCCTAGCTGTTCGAGTGACCTGAGCCTGTTGACACTTCATAAGTTCGATAGTAAACCAGCGTGCATTATATCAATTGCTTGCGTAACGGGCAGGCGTTGTTATTCTTGGAACGTTCAAATCTTAGTTCTGTGGAATTAGCGTGGTTTTTGGCAGACTCTTAGAAGGAGCTTGACAGGCTTGACAGGCTTGACAGGCTTGGCAGGCTTGACAGGCTTGGCAAACTTAACATGCTACGGACGGCGACGAGGTAACTGATATTTATGCCTATTTTACTGTTCTACGCTTCTGGTATGTTTCTGGCCTGGCTTCATACAATCCGACCTTTTTGGTTCTGCATGAGGAGGCTGAGTTGGGTGGCTTGTTAAACCTTTTTATGAGCGCTTGCTTCTTGGTTTTGGCTAGCTGCAATTGCCATTACTTTTCTTGATTTGTCGAGGGCTTCGGCTTTGATATTGGCTTCTATTGCTTGTGAGGTGAGGTCTTTGAGCAAGTTATTTTCGATTAGCCACGAAAAAACTGCTGTGGTCGGGTTTGTTTTGAAGGTCTCACTTTCTCCTTTGGGGTTGGTTTGGGTATATTTTAACAAGGACTGTTCCTCTCTTCGCTAGGGGATTTAATAATCACCTTCTGTGGGGTATTGCATATAATTGACGGCTTTGGAGTCGGATCGATCTCATTGACTTCAACAGGAGTTTTATCTTCAAGAATAGGCGTAGTCGCTTCGTGAAATGACGCAACTGCCTCCACTTTATCTATCTTCGCTGGAGTTCGTTGCTCCAATGATTTAGTGTTGATTAGTTCGGGGATATCCTTCTTCATGTTCATCCATTCATCACTTGAGAAGAAGTCGAACGAGTCGAAGGAAGGGTCCTCTTCGTCGTCCTTACTCCAAAACTCGTTGGTTAGATCTTTTACGACGATGTTGTCACCTCCACTGGCCAATGAGCCTGATCCAGCCACATGCTTCTTGTTGACTACCAGGTTTTCGCTTCCATTCACATCATTTTTATCGCCAAAAACAATGTTCTAGTCTCCCTCCACAACGTTTTTCAACCCCCTCACAGTGTTTCTATCTCCGTCGTCCGGACTGCTGTCACTTAAATTTCCATTTCCTTTAATCACGTTTTGGTTTCCTTCTATTGTATTGACACTGCCATTCATGCTGTTGTTGCTTCCACGGATAATGTTGTTGCTGCCCTTTAAGTTATTGCTGTCTCCAGTGACGTTTGTTTGGTTCCCTTTGACGGTATTGCTGCCGCCTGCAACGGTGATGTTGATCCCCACTGCATTATTCTGATCTCCTTCGATAGTCATATTAATGCCCTTAATGCTGTTTTGGTCCCCTTCCAGAGTAATTTGGCGACCCAAAATCTTATTTAGATTTCCACGAATCGTATTTCCCGATGGTTTAGCTGGTTGTACTGTTGGGTCGGCAGCAGCGAGAGGCCCTGGATCAGTAATATTCGCAGGCACATTAGTGACAGATGTGAGATTAGTTGACGTTGAAGCAATTGATTGGGAGGCTGTCTATTCATTGGGAGCAACTGAAGATGGTAGCGTGCTTTGAGAGGTTGCACCAGACGGTAAAGCATCGAGAGACCCCAAGTTTGCATCAGTATTCGCTGATAGTGTTGTAACAGGGTTGGAATCTGACGAAGTTTCAGTGTCTTGACAGTCGATTACGCTGTCTAAAGTGTACCCTCCTCGAAGCAGAAGCCCAACGATGAGCAGGACTTAGAAAGCAAGTCTCATTTTTAAACAGAATATAGAAATGATAAATAGTTCCAATCGGATCTCATTATGCATACGAAGCTATACCTAATCCTTCGTTCGTCTGTTCATGCTATCGGTTCAAAATCAGCACCAACAGCAATTCCTCTCGAAGATGATGGATGGTGCTTGCAGCAAGTATTTATCAGGTTGTGCGTATATATTTGATGTCGTACAGCTAAGCCTACGAACAGCGGCAACTCATTGGCGAAGGCTCATACGGTAAGAATCGGGATAAACTAGGGCGCTGTTACTTGGTGATGCACCGCAAAGAGCAGACTCTCTACGTGGCAAAACTTATCCGTATAGAAGAATAGTCCAAGAGAATGGCTGCTCTTGGTGAAGTATAGCCGACACTCATTATAGATAGAGGTGATGAAGAGTGCCCGAAACCCATTCGTTGTGAGCTACAAGGAAAGCTTTCTATCGCACGACGGCATCATTATCATCATGGAGTATTGCCACAGTACATGCGTTACTAGCTCAGAGGGAGATATGCGATCGCTGTTGGAGAAATGCAAACGATAGGGCAAATTGCTGAAAGAAGCAGTCGTGAAGAGGTGGTTACTGCAACTGGTTATTGGCCTGAGCTACCTTCATAACTGTAAAATACTGCATCGAGATCTCAAACCAGCAAACATCCTGATCAGTGCCAGCAACACCATCAAAATCGCCGACTTCGGAACTGCCAAACTGCTGAAGGGAAGCACTCAGCTGACTCATACCATAGTGGGGACGTACTGCTACATGAGGTATCGTGTCAGCATAGCATAGCCCTGAAGTTTGCAAACAGGAAGCGTACAGTTATGAGAGTGATGTCTGGGCATTGGGTTGCGTCATATTTGAGATGTGCAACCTTCAGCTTCCTTTTCAAGGTCGCGGAATCGGAGAGCTTATCAGCAATATCATGTCGCGCAACTTGAGAGAGTTCAGTGCTAGCTATTCGGTAGAGTTGAGAGCTATAGCTGCCAAGCTACTCCAATATAAAGCCTATCGACCTAGCCTATCTCAAGTGATGGCCACACCATTCTTCATGGAGGCCCTCCGGGAGGAATATGCGTTCCACATCGGTAAGATCACCGTATCGGATAGCGAGCTATTCACTGAGAGGGAGATATCGGAAGAGATATCATAAGAGATTAAGGATGATTTTGTTCTGGAGGAAAAACTTGACCTTGAAGAAACCATTCAATCGATATCTAATTTTGTGGAGTCGCATCCCGAGACAGCGAAGGTATTCTACCACAATGAATCGTTAAAGAAAGAGTAGGAAATGCATAACCCGAGTGTGATTGGCATGAGTGCTACCTTCGAGGACATCGATATGCTGGTCAACATGGGCATCACGTGCAAATTCGGAACAGCCCATTTCGGACCGGAGCTGGCATAGCAGAACATGAATGTTAACGCACGGAAGTTCCAGAACAAATGAGGAACCGATAAAACTGCACTTGATGATACTTTAATGCTAATATTGGGATATTGCGATTGGACATAAATATCACTTTTGGAGCGAAGATACAAATTAATCCATCCAGTGATACGTCTTTTCCTCTGATTTAGCAGTTATCAAGCTGACCAGACTGGCTTTGGCTCCACACTGTCTTCTGTTCAGTATTCGGAAAATTGGGGGAAGTGAGAGTTCACGCAATTATCAAGCATTTATCGATCCGCAGCTTCACTTCTTGCTGTAGATGCTCATGTACTTGCCGGGTTCTCTGCAGAGTGGGCATTTTAGCTGCATCCTCATGATGAACTCGCAGTTCTTACATGACACCAGGTGCTTGCACCTTCTCATCATCAGCTCTGCTCTCTCAGTTAAGCATATTACGCATATCCCTTCGTTGGTGCTAACGAACTCTTGTTGAACTTTGTGTGGTCGCATCAGCTTATCTAACAACTACTGCTTCTCGCTTTCGAAGTCTCTCTCTATCAGCTCCTTACGGTTCCGGCGATGCTCCAGTTCCTCTTGATAGTTCTACCGAAGCTGCTAGATTAGATACCGTCGTTAGGGGACTAATCTCTACAATCGTTATAGGCGCTTTTCCTGAATGCGTTCATATCTCCCCTCTTCCTCCGCTTTTATATGGTTGGTTCGTTCAAGGTTTCGTTGGTAAATTTGCTCCTTCTTCTCACCAATAGCTCGTTTGTTGTTATCCATGTATTCATGCCGATCTACTTTGAGTTTGGAGAGTTCCTGCGCCTCCTTATTGTACGCCGATACAAGCTCCTCTCGGCGCCTCTGCTTCTACTGCTGGATTTCCATGAAGCGAGGATGAAGTTTATATTCCACTCGGGGCAGCATCCCGAATCGCTTGGATAGTTCCAATTAATTAACTGGCGTACCAAAAAGTTATAAGCCGATCGACCATTCTGTATCCATTGCCTTAATTGCTTCAGCGATTCTTCGACTGTGGTCTCATAGCCGTACGTTCTTCATAGACGCTTGCTTAGTGCAACGTTTGTTCACTTGCTGTATGGTCAAGGACATCTTAAAGCATCACGAGCGAAAATTCCCTGGATGAGTCATTCAACTCCAGATAAAAAATCTTTCTCGGAGGCTTTGAAGTCCAAATGGTTCCTCAATGGAGAGCTAACTGATAGCCAACCTTTACCAACAACGAAGCTGAATGTACTAAGCACAACTTTGAAAAACTCGATTGAAAGCTCACAAGGCTATTTATCATCAAAGGCTTGGGTTGACGAGCGATTTCTTGAGTTCATGCAGCTCTGGTAGTTTTTTTGTGAGGTCTATCTTAACCAGCACCAACCAATTCCCTTTAACTTCCTCCTCCTTCATTGTCACTTCATAAAGCTCCTCCGCTCCGATTTTATTGAACAAAAACCGTGAGACTGGGCTTGAAAGCCACGAGTAGAAAGTCTTGTAGCCAACTTGCTGCATCGTCTTCAGACCTTCCAGCCAAAACCAGAGCGAGTAGCCTTTCAGACTATGCTCCGGAGCCATTGCTGTGGAGGATGCAAAGATCGCCTAACCTCGTCGGTCGTTGAATCCGAGTATCACCTTCTCGACCTCGCTTCCATAGGAATCCAATAGGTTGAAGATCTTTGCTTGGTTGGGCTTCTTGGGGATGTTCAAATAATATTCCAGAGGAAAATGAGCCGTGGTTCCTATGAGCTTACCGTCAAAGTAGAAGCCGTAGGCCATACCCTGCTCCATGCTCAACCCTAGTTTGTAGTAGAAGGTGTCATAAGCCTCCTCAAACTTCGGCGTGAACTTATGCCATAGTTTATTGAGGTTAATGAAGCTGTTTGCCATGATTGTTGAGGCCTCCGAGAGGTCCTGTTCAGTGAGAATGCGTCGTAGCTCTGACCTTTCCTGAGTCATCTGTTAGGCAGAAGATATTTTGCTCATTATGGTGAGGTCACTCAGTACGTCATATTTTAAACTGGAAAAAATTTCCATATAATTAAGGGTTAGTTGACAAAAAACCCACTTAACTAAGCCACCGCTCCCCCGTGAATAGTGATCGATGGGCTTGGTCGATGCCTTACAGCGGTTGTTGACAGTTCAGAGGATGATAGCTCCCGTCGACTGACCAGAGCCTTCCTCTTGGCTGATAACTTTCCTCTTTTCGCCCTCGTATATCCTTTGTTGTTGATGCAATTTCAAATAACAAGGCATGTGCACAACGGTTTTACTTTCATTGATCAGCGAAATTAGTAACTATGTTCTGACATTCCTGCAGGAGGCCACTATCCTCTCGCAGACATAAAGTGGCCGACGTGCGCATACAACCTACCGAACACGTCGGAGACGTTAGGATGTAAGTACAAGCCTCTGCCTGCGTCGGAGTTAATAATCTCCTTCTTTACGCAGCTCAACGACAACCGACGACGCCTCTTCAAAATTGATCTGAGTACGTGCTTATTTGATGCACCACTCGTTGTGCGTGTCTTATTGATGCCTTTTGCATTTTATGTGACTCTAAGTTGATGTCTAATAAAAGTATAAACATATCGATTTGTCATTGATACCTATCTCTGGTGATATTGGCGAGCTGTGTATCGCTTCGTGTGTTTTCTGCAGCTGTCTGCAGTCAGACTATGTTGAATTGCATACAATAGTTTGCATGTCATAACTAACTCCATAACCAGCCAGCTACAAAACTAGCTGGGAATACTCAGTAAGCATACCATAGTGCCTCGACCATGTAGGGGTTGG
>ERZ724508.34-NODE-34-length-86845-cov-5.843438_pt1 | contig 86845 bp, 87 predicted proteins | sample MGYA00376041_ERZ724508 | MGnify/ENA primary metagenome ERZ724508 (study PRJEB28724, sample SAMN07190887) | wastewater metagenome | isolation source: effluent of sewage treatment plant in Hong Hong | place: USA: Christiansburg, Virginia | collected 2016-03-01 ...
CCAATATTTTATCCAAGGACAATTCGATCCTATAAGTGGAAAGATAATAAAAAAAGCATTAGAGCAAGTATCACAAAAACTCTGGAATAAAACAGAACCACAATTGCGTCACGAATATTCACCTAGCCAAATGCGTGCCGATGCGTTAGTAATGTTGGCACAAAACTTTGTAGGCGATAAAACACTTTCATCTCCAACTTTAACAGCAGACATCGTGTTTGACATCAACGACATTACACCCGGTAATTCTACAACAACATTTTTGAAAGCAATGTTAGAGAAACAAACACCAATAGTTTCAACACACTCAAAAAATCAACTAAAACAAATACTGTGTGACTGTGAAATTTCTACACCAATAAAACTAGAAACAAGCCATTATGATTTAGGACGAAAAGTACGCACAGCACCTGTACATCTAAAAAAACAATTAGTTTTAGAAACCCAAACTTGTACCATAAAAGGATGTGTAACACCAGCAAAATGGTGCGACGCACACCACACCAAACACTGGATAGACGGCGGGCCAACATCACTCGACAATTTGGTTTTGCTATGTCGAAGACACCACACAATCACGCATCAAAACAAAATACCAAAACTTACTACAACAAACAAAAAACAATACGCCGACCTACCACCACCAAATTAGCAACCGTTCTATTGAAAAGTTAAGGGAGGTTTGCCCAATAATTAACCACCTATTGCTACTGGAACTCCTGACACCCGAACGACAAGACCATCACTGTCAGGCAGTAAATCTGAATTGACGTATGCGTTGGCAACACTCCTAGATTCTTTAATTTGTGATGAAACGAGATCTCTTAACGTTTCAAAAAAGTTGCTGTCATCGACATCTATTATTCGTTCGCCTGATCGCTTTGAGCGTTTAACAAAAAATTCTTCTAGAAAACCTCTCGCCATTTCTATTGATATAGTTGGCCCTGTCAAAACCGACTTATTACCCTTATGTGTGTTTGCAATTTCAGTACCAATTTTACCCATACCCATTTCCTCTTTAAACACTCCTATTGCACAATGATTCACCCTTATTTCAAAGCTGGAACCATCAAGCTTTCCAGATAAAATTAATTTCATGATTGTTGGTCCACAACTTGGCCTATTTTCAATTTGTGATTTCCATTGTGCCTCAATTTCTAACACTGCAAGATCACTCGAACCAGCTAATGTTCTTAGATAAATATCAAATTTCTCAGGCCTATAGGCACCTTCTAAAGCACAACCCGCACCTAAATCTCCTCCTACATGTATTGATACGGGAACATGTAAAGACGTACCATTTGGTAAAAATTGTAAAAGTTGTGAAGTCGATGGAGCCATTGGTTTTCCTAAATTTAATAAGATGCGAATTAGAAGTTTATATAAGTGCTAACAGCTACGACAGTAACAAGCGTCGATAGCACGACATTGAAGAGTGCAGCTACATGAATTAAGACTGCCGGCAAATAACATGGTTACTATTATAACTAACTATTTAGTATCGAACAAATAGAATCCACCATACAAGCAACATTTCGTCTATCATATTTCACCAATGAGGATAATTGTCGCAGACTGCATAGTAACTTATGAAGGCCGACTTGGCGCAAAATTACCTTTGGCGCGAAGGTTGCTAATGCTTAAAGCAGATGGGTCAATTGCTATTCATTCAGATACATCAGCATTTAAACCTTTAAATTGGATGAACCCGCCTTGTATAATCAATTTTGATATGAAGGACAAAATTATTGTACGCAACAAAAAAGGCGAAGAGCTACATATTGACCTACTTCAAATTATTCATGATTATGAAATGGAACTAGGCGATGAGCCCGGCCTTGAAAAAGATGGAGTTGAAAAAGAACTACAAGAACTTATTGCTGCACGAGTTGAAAAACTACAAGAAGGTTTTGAATTAATTAGAAGAGAATTCCCAACCGATATTGGCCCTGTTGATTTATTGTGTAGAGATAGTAAAGGTACATGTATTGCTGTTGAAATAAAACGTATTGGCGAAATTGCAGGGGTTGATCAACTACTACGATACATAGATAGAATCTCTCTAGATGATCGCTATTTGGCTAAAGGTAAAGTCAAAGGTATGTTTGTTGCAACCATAATTAAACCACAAGCGAAGGTTTATGCCCAATCACGCGGAATTGATTGCGTTGAAATAAATATAGATGATTTAAGAGAATCAAAATCTAACTTTTTAAAATTATTCTAAAAAATATAAGAAAGAAACTCGGTGATTGCGCCCTTAGGTTTTAGTACTAACACCTATGAGAGCCATCACGGGCGGCTTAAATTGCTGGAAAAGAAAATACTTCTCCAGGAAAAATTAGATCAGCATCACCACTTCGAATATTTGCTCTATTAGCATCAATTAATTTGACCCAATAATTTGCAACTTCAGCATTAGTTGGTGAATGGCCCAAATTTTGCTCAACATGTACCTTTGCTATATTCCAGAAGTTATCACCAGATACAACTGTATAAGAAGTTGAATCTGTTGTAGTTGTTGATTCCGTTGTAGTCGGGGCAGGATCCTGCTTACTAGGAGCGTCATTTGTTCGTTCAACTTTTTCGCCACCAACAATAACTCCTGGAGAAGGAACCACCGGTTGAGGAGTTTGTGTAGTCACAGGCACAGTTGTTTTCGGTGTTGTTATAGGAACCTCAGCATTAGTTGTAGGCGCTGATGGAACAACAACCGATGGAGCACCACTAGTTGGAGTTTTAGGAGTTACTGGTATATCTTCCGATGGAGAATCACTAGTAGTTGGAGTTAAGACATCTTCTGAAGGAACGGGAATATTTTCTCCAACAGTGCCAGGACTTTCCGTGGCCGTTGTATCTACTGTTCCTACACTTTGTTTAAGTACCACATCTGGTTGATTCAGACTAACTGGTATTTCACCTATAGTACTTGCTCCAACAGTGGATCCGATTTCAGAGGCTCCTGGAGTATATAAACCACGCATATCTTTTATCGTTGTAGTCACTGAGGTAGGAGCTGCAACTTTTGAAGCATCTTGATGTGCAAATACTGCAGACGCGCCACCAAAAACCGTTCCTCCAATTATTGTTGCGGCCAATGCTCCATCAATTGCTTTTCTAACAAATGGTATTGTTGCAAATTCCATCGCACGAAGCATTGCGGGAATTTTAAATGTTCTCGCTATTAAATAAATTACCGATGTTGCTAATACCCAATATGCAAGAACTAATGCGAACATTCTTATTGATGCAGTAAGTGCTACTTCTGGCGATGTGATATCTAGCCATCTAGAAAATTGCGAGAAATCAATTTGCATACGATCTAGTGAACCTAAATAATGGAGCCCAACGATGAATCCGATTTCCATAGTAAGTATTAAAAAAAGGCTTCGTAAACCGCTGGCCCTTGATGTTGGCATGGATGCTGTTCTGGTCATTTTTACCTATTCCTCTGGCTACTTATATACATTTTGCTTAAGTAGCACTATTTGTACTGTTATTGTGCCTCGAAATCGTCAAAATTTCAAGGGGAAATCTCATTCAATCACCACATATAATACAATATGACGCATTTTATTGCAATCTCCTGTGAACAAATTACTATTATTAGCAATTGTACTGTTAATTTAGCCTTTTATAAACTAAATTTATTCAGTTCTTTTATCGGCAATTAGTGGAATTATCCCTGCATTTTCTGCAATTTCATCAATTAATACAAGTCCCGCTTTTAGCCTAAATAATATATCGTCGTATGTCGAACGCTTAGTTATAAAATCAGCAATCTCCTCAAAATCATAACTAAAATTAACATAAAGCAAAAAGGCTCTAGCTAAAACTTCGAACTGTCTATCGTTAATACGCCTATGGGCATTAGGACTTACTCTTACTTCACCCTCGAATAACAAATCAGCAACCTCTGCTACCTTAGCTTTGTGAGTGTGGATACCAATCTTTTCTAATCTATTAACTACGTCTCCTGTGGAACCAGAGTAGTTATCTTCCGCCATACTATTTCGACGTGTTGACAACTTACTGGCAATATCACCAAGCTCTTCGGATATTTCATCTGCCATAGTTAATCTCGTACCCTTATTTGTTGCCGTCATTGACATCAATTTACCTTTCCTTCATTATATCTTGAATTTTTAAGTTTTGCTTGATTATTTCCATTTAGGTTTAGCCGGTTCCTCTATTTCTTCTTCTGTTTCATCTGATATTTGTGGTGTTTGTGCCGGCACTAAATTAGGTTTTGGTGATTGACTTAAAGCTGATCCCCATGCTTTTCTTGGCTGCTCTATACGATCAACTGGTTCATCTTTTTTTGTTATATCTACTTTAGGAGTCTCAGGTGTTGATTGAACAACAATTAATTCTTCTACAAATTTTGGTTTTGAGCCTTTTGACCATTTAGAACTAGGGCTCGATGTTGTAGTTGTTGCTATCTTAGAATCATCTAGTAAGCCAGCTGTGCTCTCGCTCTGAGTTTTGTCGGGGATGACAACCGGTTCTTCAGACAAACCGCCACTACTTGGTTTCCATTTTGTGGGAGAAGACTGCGGTGCGGTCTTCTCAACTGGCTCTGGAAAAATGACCCCACCTGTAGTTGAAGCTCCAGCCCCACCTGGAATTTGAATTTCAGTACTGGCAGAACCAATTCCACTAGGTGAAGTTGGTGTCGATGAAGCAGGAACAGTAGTTGTCCCACCAACTTGGTCACGCAATCTTAATTCTGCCAAAGCTTTATCAAAAGCACTTAATTGATCTTCGCTAACAGGTTCACTTAGACGTTGCCCAGAACCCATTCCAGGAATACTAGGAGTGGGTCTGTGCTGAGGCTCATGGCCGCCAGCACCAATTACACCGCCACCACCAGGTTGATCAGCACTACTAATGGGCGTCGTATAAGATTGTGCAGGCCCAGATGCGTCAATAGACCACTTAGCAGGCGATCCAGGCGCTCCTGTACTTGCACCAACTTGATTTTGTGGACCACCAGCTCGTTGTGAATTATCATTCGGTATGGCTTCAACGCCAGGAATAGAACTTTGTGGCTTAGAAATACTTGAACCAGAACCCATAAAATTCGATCCTGATTTTCCACCCATCACACCTGGCAAAGTACCATGTTCAACTTTATGTTTTAATTCTTTATCTTTATACCATGCACGTAAAACTAATTTAGCTGGAGCGAGTTGACCATAAACTACAATACCTTCACCAAATTTCATACGTCGTAAATATGAACCCGATGCTAAAGTTCGTTGTTGTAATGATTCAGTTGTCGAACGTTCACCTTGTGCAGAAAAAGACACAGAGGTTGAATCAATTTCTTCTTCACCTATTAGTTTTGAAACGTATTCCAATGTTCCTGAATCTGAAATACCACTAAGAACAACTTTGGCACGATGGTTATTCACAACTGTGCGTGCGCGCTCTTTATAACGAGCTTCGATCTGTGCCATATCCTGAAAAATAGTTACAAGCTGAATACCAATACCAGCAGCAGTTGAAGCAATAGCATCAAGGTCATCAAGTGGAGCGATATTTGCAGCCTCATCAATAACAATCAAAAGAGGCGGATCAATAATTTTATTTTGTTTACCAGCAAGTTCATATGCAGAAGATTTCATCTGTGTAACAATTGCCGTAAAAATTGTCTGCAAACGGTCTTGCTCATGTGAGGGTGCACAAATATAAAGTGTGTTATTTTTTCCGTTCAATAATTCGCTAGGAAATATTGTTGGGTTAGAAGCAGATTCGCATACTAAAGGATCATTATATGCATTAACAATTGTTTCAGCTGTTGTAAATACAGAAGATTTAGTTCTTTCATCACGTGCCATATTTGCACGAAATGCTGTCATTGCTTCTGGAATACCTGTTGTTTGTAAAATATTGAGAACTTCTCGTTCTTCCATTGTGTCTATCCAACGTAAAACTGTTGCCATGTCTAGCCCAGCATATGAAGCCGCAAATAAATATGGCGCTAAAGCTTTTTCTGCAATTGAAAACCAGAAATCTCCATCAGACATTCCGCCACCAGCAGCTTTATTTGCTTTAGCTAACCAACTGGCTACTTTACGTGCACCACCCCAATCGATAGCTTGACTTAATGGAGACCAACCAGCTCTAACATCTTCATAATCGAAACCAGTTGAACGCGTAGGATCAAATAACCAAACGTCGCCTTGAGTTTTTCTCCATTTAAAAGTATCTTTAACTAAATCGTTTTTAACAGAGGCAGCAATTACTGGGCCTTGCCAATCAAGTATTGCTGGGACAGCAAAACCAGTTGTTTTACCAGTTTGAGTTGGACCCAAAACAATAACTGATTGTCGTGGTTCAGTTGCTATAAGTTTTCCATTTGTGCGACCTAAAATCACTCGACCTTTAATTCCAGGGCCTGGGACTATTAAAGTTTTAATATCTTTACTTTTTGCCCATTGTGCTGCATTGGGATCTTTCTTTTTACCATTTCCAATAAATTCTTTTCCAAATTTAATTAAGAATACTGCACCTACAATTAAAAACAAGAGAGTTAAATAATAGAAAATCGGACCCGGAACTGCTCCTCGTGCTTCTTTAGGCCAACCAGAAGAAGGTTTACCAGGGTTGGACAACACCCCGCCAATGATGCCTGGTATATCACTAGGTTGTGCACCTGGTCGATCAAAACTAAAAAGTATTCCTGAAAGTTCACCAGCGGTAAACATCAAAAAACCAGCTGCGGCAAAAATGCCTAAAAGGTAAGCACCAATCGATTCCATAGAATTTAAACCGAGATTTTTGGTAGTTGGTGCACTGCTATTCATGTGCTTGACCCCATTTACCTTTTGGTTTTTCTTCTTTAGGTTCCACTTCTTGAATCTCTTGAATCTCTTGATTATTAGTACTACCCCAACCATCTTGTGTTGGTTCTTTGCCAGTCATTGCTTCAATATATGCATCTGCACGTTCAGTATCTCCAGCAAATAAATCATTTATTTCTGCTGAAAAACTTCCAAATGATGCTTTTTCTTTATAATCTTGATCGACTTCAAGTGGATCTGGTCCTGGATCATTACTATATTCTGGAGCTACTTCATTCTCGCGACCAGTACTAATCATACCTGCATCAGTATCGACTATAGAGTTTTCCATGTCCCCAAGTATATGCTGAACTAAGTGAGAACTTTGACCAACTTTCCAAAGTGCTTGACCACGACGCAGTAAAGGCATTAACTCTGCTTCAGCGGAAGTGAGTCCGACCATTTCTGTTGCGAGTTTAACTTCGGATACAGGTTGTCCATAAATAATTCTAGTTTCAGTATCTGAGAGTAAACCTTTTGCTAAGTTGTATGCTTCTGATCCTGCTGAACCCGATGCTTGGAGGTCAGATACACGGTGCATAATGGCAACGTTGGCTGTACCATAAGTACGAGATAATTTATAGCTTTGTTGTAGCCATCGTGCAACACCAACATTGGCTAAAACAGCCCATGCCTCATCAACTACAATGAATCTTTTTCCTGCATTAGGTCGAGAAATAGCAGCTTGAAGCCAAGCTGTTGCACATGTCATCAACAGACCTAAAGCTGACGAAGAAAATACAGCACTTAAGTCAAAGACAACAGTTGGCCCATCCCAATCAACTTCTATATTGGTCTCGCCATCGAACATACCTCGTAAATCACCTTCGCACATACGTCGAAGTTCTAAAGCTAAATCTCGTGAAGCTTTGGCTAACTGATCAGTTGTAGTATTTACCTTTGCAGCCATGTCTGGTGTTGGAGATAAAAGTTTACCTACAACTTTTGGAAGTGTCATTCCTATTCCGTTTGTATCATCACGAAGAGATTCAAGTGCTAAGTCACACGCTGTTCTTTCTTCTGGCGAAAGATCTCTGTTTAATGATGCAACAAGAAGTGATTGTAGAAGTGTTGTTTGACGACGGATAATCTCATCAGGTGTCATAAATTTTGCACCAGGACCAGGGTCCAAAGGATTGACAATTATTGATCCACCAGGCTGTACTTTTATATGAGGAGAATTCAATACTTGTGCAAGAGATCCGTACTCACCTTTTGGATCAAGAATCGCTGAACGTCTACCAAAAACTAATGAGCGTACTAATAAAGATTTAACCAAAGAAGATTTACCACGACCAACTTGACCAAGAACCAACATGTTTGGGTTTGTTAATTTTCCTTGGGCATATAATTCCCAGGGGTCAAAACAAAATGAACCACCCATAATCTCGTGACCAATATATGTACCTCTACCGCCCAAACCTGGGGCAGACATGAAAGGATATATCGCTTGCAAGTTTGCTGTTGTAGTTCGGTGCGAAGGTACAAATATCTTTGTTATGTCTCCGAACGCTGTTGTTTTTCCCATAATTACTTATACTTTTATGTACACTTTCCACTAGTTAAGTCGGAGTCTTCATTATAAAGACTAGACATTGCCAGTTTTTCAATTCTTTACCTTAATCCTCGTCCTAAAGGAAAACTGGTAGCAAATGTTGAGGCTTGCTCTCCGTATAATCTTCTTAATAATATCCTAGATTGGTGTCCCGCTTGTTCAACTTCACTCAAAGTATGTTCTAGTTGTTCTAAGGATTCACCAGAACAAACTACATAAGCACTAAAACGATATGGACCATGACCTTGAGTTAGTTCTAATTCACGTCTTTCTAATTCTTCATAGTCACGTTGTGAACGTTGATGCAAAACAAAACCTGCACGCTGTTTCAAATCCTTATCTGCCATCATTGTAGTTTTTGCGGTTTCAACTTCATGGAAAATTTTACTTGGAGCAAGAGGTTCCATAATCATACATATTGAACGTGTTGCATGGGTATATAAAAGTAGAGGTGCAAAAAAGTCTGCCCCAACTTCTGTTCGTGGCCATTCACTAATCCACAAAGATGCGTGATAGCAAGAATCGGTCCTAATATAACTCCATTGTTCATCTACTGCACTTGGCCAAATATCTGTTGTGACACCGTGGCCACTTTTCGCCGCCTTAGTAAGTTCTTGAATTTTGTTTGGCTCAAAACCAACTCGAAACATTAACGCAATTTCTTCAGGCGACAAAGTACCAATTAGTTGAACAGCTGCACCTGTTAAATGTGCATACATATTATTAAGCTCTGACAATAACACTTCACATGCACCATTATCTCCACCACCGGCAGCTTTAATAGCCTTTGCAGATTTTCCTTGAGAGATCGACATAACAATATAGATTTCATGATTTGTTGTTACGGGTCCTGCATCTGCGATTAATTCTTGATATGCCACAGCAATTGGATTCAAAGGATCCATATCTTGTTCTTGTTGATAATATTTTGCAATTTGGTCACCGTCTTCAGGTATGGCTCGCTCAATCCATTGAATTCTATGAACCGGGGTTCCATCTCTCGCAAAACTCGCGAGGATCTGTGACCATTGACCTAACCTTTGTTCTTGTTCATCAGCATCAAGAAGTGCAAATGCATCTCCTTTTAAAGATATGACAGCAGAGTAAGACCCTTCCGTACTATCTTTAATTACACCGATTGTTCGTCCATCACCAATACCAACTTTTAGAAGCTTTACACCCTTAAATACAGGTGGTGGCAATGCTTTACGAGATGCAGCTTCACTACCCACAAAGGCAGATGCCGTTTGTGTTGTTCGTTGCTTCTTTGTACCTTTACTAATCCAGTTATACATCACTAATACCCATTCATCTATAACACGTCCACCAATAGGCATGAACGCGGCGCCAATAAATACGGATCCAAGAATTGCTCCAATGACTAAAGAGCCACTCATGAATCCAATTAAAACACAAATACCAGAAAAGAATAGTAAAGCAATTTGTATAGTACGAAGACCCATAAGCAACTTTTTACGGTATGCTGGCCCAATCATATAACCTCGTGGCATATTCCCTTACTTTCGTACTTATACTTTTTGTCTTCTTATCTGTTACCTGCTTCCTTGCAGTCTCATATTTTATGACATAATCCTATTTATAGTCGTCGCTTTAGGCCATTAACTTAATGACCTAAAAACTGTTATTTACTAGTTATATTCATTTTTTACATCTCTAACACCTTTTGCGCCTCTGTGGATATTCATGGCAAGTGAAACGGGATTACCAACAGCTAGCTTTCGTCTCATACCGGCTGCATTTAGCTTTCCTTGGCCGTGAATATGACCCCCAAGACCACCCAAAGCTGAGTTTTTCAAGGTTCTTAATGATCTACCTATACTCGCATTAGGACGAGCTTCCTGGTTCTTTCGCTCGTTTCTTAAAGCTCTGTTATTGATACCGTTACCAACGTGTTGACCTAAACCACCATTTCTAAATTTCTTAGCTGGGAAGCCTCTACCATCACGACTCGCTGGGTTATGAGGATCATCAAATTGACTACTTGTATCCCTAACACCTTCCCAGAATCCGCCTGGACCATCATCAGCTGGAGTACCAGCACCTGCTGGAGCCGTACCTGGTGCAGCTGTTGAAGTTGAAGCCGCCGGAGAACCTGGTGTGGCTGTTGGAGCTCCCGGTGCTGGAGTACCTGGTCCAGGTGCTGGGGCTGCCGGTGCACCTGGTGGCGATGACGCAGGTGGACCACCACGGCTAAGAGCTGTTCCAGCGCCTCCGCCACCTATTCCTAGAGTTGCTCCATTCTTTGCAGCACCGAATTGTTGACCCATGTTGGCTTTCAAAGTGGTTGCACTAATGGCACCTCTAACAGCACCTGTATGTAATTTTGAACCCATTGTTTGAGCCATATCGCCAACCGCATCGAATAGTGTAATGACAAAGGTTGGTGCTGCTAATGCAATACCGAAAATTGCTGTAGCGAGAACGAAAGCTCGCATTCCACCAGCATCAGTTCCAGGTGCCCCAGACCCAACTCCACCTGCAGGAGCTGGATGGTCTATTACCCATTGACTAAGCATATTTATACCCATAGATAGAGCCATAACAATCGGCACTTTCGAAACAATTAGCGACATTAATAGTTTGATGAATTTTTGTGCAATTTTTGCTAATGCTGGCCATATAGCCATAGAGAGAGCAATCGGTAAGAGGGCCAAAACCATCAAAATACTAGCTTCACGAAACATCATCAGAGCCCAAAGTGCTAAAGAAACAAATATGAAAGCTCCCACTATAATCACTAAGGCCATAAAGGCTTTACCCATTAAATCTGCCATTAATCCACCCATGGCTAGAGCACCTGCTGTACCTAGTGCTCCAGCAGCACCTGGCGCGCCCATAATTCCACCAGCTGCTGTTGTTCCAAACGCACCAGCAATATTATTTATATCAGCTGCAGAATTATCCGCCATATAATATGAGATTCCATCTATAAATTCGAGCATATATTTGGTTAATGTCGGAGCCAAAAATATACCAAAACCAAAAATTGGAACATAAATAAGTACAACCTTAGCGATAACCACAGGCTTTCCTTGGACCATTCCTTGAATTACAGCACCGATTATCATAGCCATAGCAAGGAAAAATGCAATCGATGAAGACTTTCCATAAAATAATTTCGTACTCTTGTAATTTACTGAAGTTGCGCCTTTTTCACTACGAGCAGCAGCAGCAGCATCAGAGGCACTAGTACTTGCGGGACTCATATGGCCCCCTGAGGTCCTACCACCGTTAGGATTACTAGTACTTGCAGGGCTCATAGGATTGCCAGCCACTTTGATACTTGTTCCAGCAGCTAGTTCTTGGGTACCCTCATCATGATTCACAATAGTTCCCTGAGCATAATATTTTTTTAGAAAGGAATCACATTTCCCTGCGCTAGCTGCATCAAAACCTTTGACTAGATCATTTGAATCGATTACATCCGCTCCACTTCCAGTACTTCTATTTGGCCTACATGCATCAGCGGCCTCACCGGAGCCAGAACCAGTTGCGATATCTAAAATCCAAGTCATTCCCATGACTATTCCTCTTCGAAGCCATTGTTTAATCATTTTTTCGACTTTACAGTCCATCTCAAAAGTACCACAGCTTCTTTTACCTAATGCTTCTTGGTGTGCTTGCCAAACATCCTTTGTTGGATATGCTTCTTTCCATTCTTTTGGAAAACATTTGTAATTAGTTGATGGGACCATGTCTGGTTTTAAATTAAACTCAGCGAGAGATTTTTTCGTAACTTTATCGAATTTAGCTCCTGAAGCGTCACCAACAAGAAATAGTAACATTTCTAAATATGTTGAATCGCCCAATGACCCTAGTCCTATCCAACCGCCATCATGACGCCCACACATATCAGTATTTTCTAAATCTTCTAGTGCTGCTCTCTCGTCTTTTCCGATCATGTCGAATTTTTTTCCATCTTTTTCAGCATCGTCAAGTAATGTGATTACAGATGCTTGAGTAACAGGTGTCGATCCTGCAGATTTTACTGCAGTTGATCCAGTTGTAACTTTATATATATCGTTTAAAGTTTGCGTTTTCTTATCCGCTACAACAGTTTTTACTTTATTAGTATTTGCAAACGCACCTATTGCTGGCAAAATTGACGAAACAGTAGAAAATACCATTATAAAAAGTAAAAATTTTGCAGCAAATTTATTTTTTATCATCGCTTATACTCCTTGAATTGAGAAATTGCTCCAATAAAATTTATTGAATCTAATGGTTGGTCTCTATATTTCCATTCTGGAGTTGGTCCCGGAGATGTTATCCAAGAACTTATCTTCCAATCATTATCTACATAAACTAATTTCATATCCTGGAAATCAAATGTTGATTGAGGTTCTAATTCACCCGCTGATGCCCATAATTCTAGAGACCAAATCGTTAGAGAAACATTTGTACTGTCTGCGGAGTTAACTTTAATTTTTAAAGGAACACTTTGATGAAATGCTTGATTTGCAATTGCACCAGACAACGATTCACGTGCACTAGTTATAGTTGCCGCTAAAGATTTTCTTAATTCTGTTGATTCTGATGTAGTCACAAAATTAATTGCAGCAGCTGTATCAAAGTCTGTTGAGAATAAAAGTTGTGGCCAACTTTCTACATAAGTTGCACCAGCTTTAATTGCACCATCTTCTGATTTTGAAAAACCTGTTGGAACCACTAGCGAGAAATTTTTTGGTCCCGTATTTGTGATTTGTGATTTATCTATTTTGCCACCAAATTCAACTGATTTACTTGATTTATCTTGCTTAGCTAATGTAGTATTTTCATTAGTATTGTTTTTTCCGATTTGGAAACCTATGAAAAACAAAGCGACAGAAAGAAAAATAGCAATTATCGCTATCTGTCTCTGTCGCTTTTGATTTTCATCCAAAGGAGTCACACGACGTTTAATTTTAAATGCCATCTAAACTCCTTTCCACGGAATTTATTGTTTATATTCTTTTATTATCTGATCTAATTAAAATATCGGAAACAGATTTAACCTTTAAATTCTTTACCGAAAGAAGCACCCCATTTAATTAGTTGTGGAGCAGCGATAATTATTGCTGCACAAAGAATTGCGACAAGAACGCCTTTTTTACCTTGAGTAGCTTGCGCTTGGTTTTGGCTCTGTGCTCCGAATGCCCATATGATGGCAGCTATAACAATTGCTGCTACACAAAGTATGAGTCCCCATCCACCAATTCCATTTACGATTGTTAGTAATCGTTCTGCACCTGGAATTTTGGTAGCATCGGGCGCTATAGTAGCGTATTCGTCTTTCATTAGTATTGACATGTCCATTTTTTTACCTCCGTGGTAGATTGAATATTTTTATTATAAATCAATTTCGTCATATTCGCAATATGTATTTACAAATTTTAATTCGTAATCTATAATTGCGATATGAATCCGAAAATAGCGGCTTCCCTATGGAAGAGTAAAAAAGTGCGTGCCGCTGTCGGTATACCAATTTTTAGCATAATAGTGCTTTTTGCAATAATTATTATTGCTGTAGTGGCCATATTGAGTTCTGGTAAAGAAGCACAGGAACAAGCCAATAATGCATACGATAAAATGTGCAATGAAACAGGTATAAGCCCTGGTATAACCTTTGGTGGGCAGATGGACGTGATCCTCCAAACAATCAGGGCTAATGAGCATAGCGGTAATACTGCTCCTGAAATATATCTTGATCCCCCTGGTGGAGCAGGCTCTACAGCAAGTGGGGGTTATCAATTTTTAAGAGGCACATGGAATGGGCATAAATCGATATGGCAAAAATACGGAGATTTCTCTGATGCATATTTAGCACCCCCAAATGTACAAGATGAAGTAGCAAAAGCTGCCGTCGAAAAAATACTATTAGATAATAGCGTCGATCTCGTAGGTCCAATTTGGCTACTAGGTCACAAACCAACTGGTGCAGAATGGGATAAAAAAATTGGTTTAAACCCTACCCCTAGAGAGTATCAAGCTAAATGGATGGGATTTTACAATAAATTTATAGCAGCAACAGGAGCAGGAACGCCAGGAACTTCCGACACTAGTGTAGGCTCTAATGCCCCTCCTCCAATGCTGAGCACGGGCAGATCTAAAGCAAGACCAGATGATAATGTTGCTATAGGACAAGCATATGCTGGGTTTGCATCCGTTTATGCAAACGACCCAGTTACAAACTTTGTTGACCATGGTGACAATAATATTCCAGCTCTCTCAGGCGCAAGCAACAATAACCCCGGAATTGCTATATATAACCATGGAACACTGGGAGGATGGTGGTACGTAGTTGCACCAAATGGAAAAGCTGCAAATGTACAACAGACTGATTACGGTCCCTCAACATCTCGTATGCTTGACATAAATGCAGTAGCTGCACGTTCAGTATTTGGTTATAAAGCTGCATCATTTCCCACAGATCAAGGCAACTGGACAGCTAAATATTTAGGAAGGATAAAACCAGCCCAAGCAGCAACAACTGATGCTGGAGGTGTAGGTGAGTATGCAGAACCAGCCGTAGATACAGCAAAATTAGAGTGCAATTCAGGAGGTGCTGGCGCAACCCCTGGTTTACCTGATGCTTCAGGCTTGCCTACAGGACCAGTTGGTATTACTCAAATCACTAACGTTCAGGGCATACAGGTCAATAATGCTGTGGCTAAAAATGTTGACGCAATGCTTACAGCTATGAAAGCCGCTGGGTTATCTCCTGGCGGGGGTGGCTATAGAGACCCCGCAGGACAGCTATCTGTAAGAAGATCGAATTGCGGTAGCTCGCATTATGCAATTTATGAGATGCCTGCAAGCTCTTGTAGCCCACCAACAGCTCGTCCTGGTACTTCAATGCACCAGCGTGGTTTAGCTATTGACTTTACTTGCAATGGGGGAGGAACTATAGGTTCAGGTAGCGCATGTTTTAATTGGCTTAGAATCCATGCTGCTGAATATGGTTACAAGAATTTACCATCCGAACCATGGCATTGGTCTACAAACGGCAATTAAGATGCATATGGTCATATATTGCTTTAAAGTGGACATAGTGCTAAAGTGTTAGACAGTGAATAAATTTATACATTACAAAAACAAAAATAAGGAGAGACATGGTAAGTGTTAGAGGTCTAGTAGCTGTAATTGGCATAGCAGGAGCATGTGGCGTGGTGGCGACACATTGTGGTGGAGAAGAAGAGGCACCAACACCTGTTGTACAGACTGTTCTTATTAACCCAGAGACAGGTCAAGTGGTACAACCACAAGATGTAAACGGAGGAGTTGAGGGAACTGGACCAGCTGGTGTTGAGATACCAACCGCAACTACAGAACCACCACTTAATACAGTGCAACTAGGCGCGAATGGTGCATGTACATTAACAATACGAGACCCAGCATCTGGAGAAGCCACAGTTATTGGACCCGATGTAGCAGTTGCATTTTCCGGAGTGACAGATCCAGACGAAGCCGAAGTACTTGGCAACGGAGATGTTACTGACTCTTTGAGTGGCGCAGATGGGATACCTAAAGTATGTGGGGATGGGGAAACTGTGGCATTAGGCCAAAGCGATGTAGCGAGCGACGAAGAGCTATTTGCTGCAGCAGCAGCTCTTCAGGTACCACTAGTAATAGAAATCGGATATTAGCTTTATTAATTAATCATAAAAATGGAGGTCTATTTTAGACCTCCATTTTTTATGCCGATTTTCCTAGCTAGAATTACAATTCTGTAAAAATTAAACGCAAACTAATTGTGTCCTCAATTAAAAGTTCGTCACGGAAAAGGGAACGGTGGTGGACCAGGTGGTGGACCCGGTAGTGGACCAGGAGGTGTAAGTGGTGTCGGACCCGGTGGTGGACCCGGTAGTGGACCAGGAGGTGTAAGTGGTGTCGGACCCGGAGGCGTAATCGTAAGAGTCGGTACCCATGGCGGTGGATTCACACCGACTGGTACTGTAATTTCAGGAACAATTAAAGACTTGTAACTATTACCAAGATCTAACCTTAAAGCTTGACGAGCTAGTTTTACTACTTGTGTACCTGGCCGTCGATCTGCACTTGTTTCAGCTGCTTGATGTTCAGCAACTAATAGTTCTGTCTGCCCAAAGTTTGTTTGAGGCATTGTAAGCTGGCTTCTATCAACAGTGTTGTTATAAATCTCTTTATTAACTAGAAGTTTAATCCGAACATCGTTAGTACCCAATGCTGGAGCCCTTGTGCCCACAGCGGAATGTTCTCTGTCAACAAAACGTGCAAGAAGCAGCGATACTTTAGGATGTATGCTTGGATCTTTAACAAAGCCATCGTAGTTTTGTTCTGCGCGTGCCAAAGATTCCACTCCGTAATTCATAACATCTTCGTATTGCCTAGAACATAAATCTTTTTGAGCTTGTGAGACTCCTTCGACATGAGGCAATATGCTTTGTTCCGCCATTTGCAAAACATCAGATAGTGTCTTTCTGCTTGTATCGGCTAATGATACCGCGATATCAACTAGTCCATATAATGTGGCATGGCTCGTCATCGGACAACATGGATTAATTTGTTGACCATTAGCTTGCGCATCAATTTCCGCTTTTTGATGTTCAGTGTTCTCATAATCTACAATCTCTTGAATTTGAGAACATATTAAAACTAATCTTTCCATGTTTATTAAGAATTCTGTTAGTGCAGGAGGTGTAGATTTCCCAGAATTACGTATATCCGCAGTAGTACCATTTTGAAGGTACACTAGGTTTTGTCTAGCATTATTTAATTCATCGGTCTTTATCCCTTTAATCCCACGCTTAAGTGGATCCGTATCAGGCAAAGTCGGATCACCATTAATCAATTTACTTATTCTCTCTTGTTCTACTAGATTGCCACCAGCAGTCTTTAAGTCCAAATCGCATTGTAAAAGCATTCTATTTAGAGGCACTTGTCTAGTTATATCGCCCATATTTACCACATGGTGATAAAGAATAGCTAGAAGTGGATCTTCTTCAAACGGAATATCACTAGAATTACCGTTCGCTCCTGCTGGAATTACCAAGCCACGTAAATAATCGTTTTGCTCTTTATTATCTATTTGCAAAGCTCTCGTTAAACGATTACTTTTTGTATTATCTGGTAATGCTAACTTTCTTATAATACCCATATTCTAATTCCGTTATTCTCCAGCAAATGCTGGTTGTGTTAATTGTGTACCATTTTTAACTTTTGAAGTTTCTACAACTTTTTTCTCTTCACTATTTATTTCGTCACCTGGCGTGAAAAAGCTATCAATATATACAAGAAAACTAGTGTCTAAAATATCATCATTGCCCGCAAGGCCATCAACTTTTGAAATTAAATAGTTTTTGACTTTCCATGTCGAGTTAAAATCAAAAGTAAATAATATTTCTTTATATCTAGAAGTAATACCTCCGCTACCAGATGTATAGCTGAGCCCTAAAACTGCTACTTCAGCTTCTCCTGGCCTAAATGTAGTTGCAGTGACCCCAATGGGCGAGAAAGATATCGACGGCAATACATCAGAGTTATTTCGTTGAATTAAATTACTTAAAATATTATCAACAGCATTACTTGATATATATTTTTCTAGAAGCTTGCCGTCTTTGATGTCCGTAGAAACAAATGCGCTTGATATTTTATAAGCAAATGATTTAGCACCAATTTCAGAGTTTATTTTTGAAACACTAATAAAAGTATTATTTTCGGGTTTGGAAGCATCAGATTTATCGCCGTTTGATGTAAAACTGATTTTACTCGTTTTAGGAGAACTTTCTTTTTCTGAACTATTTGAACAACCCGAAAACAAAACAGTAACAGTAGCCATAATAACTAGTATCGCTAAACGAAAACCAATATATTTGTATTTACCCACTTTTACCCCACTAGCGCTCACTAATATCAGCAGTACAATCATCGCTTTGTGCTGCAGAAACTACTTCCGCATGCGCACTAGTAGTTGCATCATCTTCATTTAGTTTCACAAAGTTTTCATAGAAGGCTTCTAAAGATTCAGATTCTTCAAGCAACTTTTTCGCTTGCTTGTATTGTGAAACAATTACACCAACAGAGTCTGTTGCCGAAGATTGCAAGAAGGCTGGTTGTGCTGTTTGCCATACTTTTATTCTTATATCAAATAGCTTATCTAGTGAATTCTTTTGTTCAGCACCAGTTAGCCCATTTAATTTTTCGGTTACTTTAGAATCTTTGTCTAATTTTGAAATCAAAGTAACAGCATCACAGAAATCGAGGGCTCCTACAGCTGCGGGATCGGTAGTCTTAATTGAATTAAGTAAATATGTGCTTGAATCCAAATCTTTTTTCATTGAGACATCCCATTTATAGGTACTAGATTCTTTACCTGGTTCTGTCCAGGTAAGAACTGCTCGCACAGTAAAAAGATTGCTTTTTTTCACGACTTTTGCAACAGATATGATTTCAACTTTTGCAACTTCTGGTTCTACAGGCAATGCTTCTATATCTGCTTTAACTTCGGCTGCACTCTTAACTGCTGGAGTAGTTTCTGTAGCCGCAGCACCATTTAACAATAGCGCATACTGGCTGCCCGCTATATCAAAGGTACCTTCTAAATCAGTTATGTCACCGGTTGTATAAAATTTAGCCCACTCATCTAACGACGATTGAAGATCTTGCGCAATAGAATCTTCAAGAGAATATAATTGAACAATTTGTATATCTGATAAGGGGTTTTTTGGAGACCATGTTTCAACTTTTACAGCAGGCGGATCAGAACCAAAAGGGTTTGCCACAACTAAAATTAATGCAATAACTAGAACTACTGCTACTGCAATACCTGCTATTAGACCTATGTTTAAATCACCATCAGGTCCACGAAACCCGAATGGTTGTGAAGGTGGACGAGTATCGAATTCTTCGTCTACTTCAATGCTCATTACTTCTGGCATTATTTCTCCTGCTCAATGATTATCTACGTGTTCTATCGGACCCTTTTCGGGACAAATGAAATATTTGTTTTGCTATCTACAATTCTTAAACAGAAATGATGATTTTACAAGACATTTTTATACTTTTTGTAATGCTTTTACATGTAAAAATCGTATTATTGCGTATAAATAGGCTTCTGGATAGGTAATCCGCTTAATCGCAGGCTGAGCTACTAGAACAACTTGTTCTAGCTCGTGAAGAAACAGTTAATTCTTTTGATGAAACTCCAAATAAGCCAAATAACGTGAAATTTACCTTACCGCTTGCACTAGCAATAAGATACTTGTCTTGATCAACACCAACATTGGATTCAATTTCACATTTTGATTTTGTTGGAGCTGTTACATCTAAAACCGTAGACGCCCCTCCTCCAGGTTCTGCCCATTTTAATAACATTTGCTCGCATCTAGGAACAGCTCCTTTATTGACATCACCACTTGTATCTAAACGAACTTTTCCATCACCCGTCAAAATTCGCTCTTCGTCAATTGCAGTCGCTCCAGCATTAGCCGCAGCATCAGCCGCGCTGGAAAGTTTTTCTCTTTCGATATATACACGAGTTAGATCAAAAATTGCTAAACCTGAAATTAATATTATGGCAGCAAAACCAAGTAGCCAAATAGTTGAAAAACCTGATTGTCTTTTTTCTTCATTTAACATGATTCATCACTTACTATTTCGCGGTAATCATCAATACGTTCAGTCGCACTCGATTTTACTTCAGTGATTTTAGTTATTCTTCTATCTGAATCAGATTTATTTTTATCTACGAAAGGATTTATTAATAAAGGGACAGGTATTTTTACTATTACTTTAACTTCACCACCTGGACAAAAGCTATGCTTATCAACTTCCACAACATTTGTCATACCGCTATATGAGCCAGCACCTAGTTCACTATCAATTACACTTTTAGCAGCATCTTGCGCCGCTATAACACCGTCAATATCATTATTCGCTTGAACATAAGCTGTAGCTGCCTCACTAGCAGCAACTTGGCTCAATGCTTTACGAGGAGGATATTGCATCATGCTAATTACTAAAATAAATGCTGGCACAACTAATAAAGCCATGCCTACTACCCATTCAATAGCCATGAAACCGTTTTGTTTTTTTTCTTTTCTATTCATTTGCTGACCCACGTTGTACAAAACTTTTAGACAATCCTTGCAATCTTATGTTGCTATAAGGTGCAGCCCATGGCACTATTACTGCTTTTGGCGTTCCCTTTAGTGTTGCTAACATTTGGGCAGGTTTGTTAGGCATAATCGCTACATCACATACTACAGATAAATTTTTATCATTAGATAAATCTTTTAATGATGCATTTCCTATTGACGCACAGTATTGTTTTGCCTTTTCTATTTCGATAGGATCACCAGTTCTTAAATCAACAATACGAGTACCTGCACGTGCAGCATCTCGAAGTGAAGTAATAGCAGAATTTCTTTGATATTCAATAAATAAAATATTTAAAAAACCAGTTAAAAACAAAATAGTAAAACCCATTAAAACTACAAACTGTATTGAGGCAAAACCTTTTTGGTCTTTTGTTTTGTTTTTTTTAACTATTTCATATTTTGGCATTTTGCCACCCTGATATTTGATATCTAATAATTTAGATCATTAAGGGCCAGCAGGAGCTGTTGGTGCAGGCGTATCATTAGAGCCATCGAATATAGTTTTAAACCAATTCGTTATATTGTCTCCAATGGCTGTTTTGAAAGCAGCATATACAGCAAATGCAATCAACACACCGACTACGGCTAAAGCAATCATCTCCGCACTGGCAAAGCCTTTTTCGTTCATATTTTCAGAAAAGCGTTCATGAATATTATCTTTGAACCTATTAGCTGATTGTCGGAATCCAATTTTAACTCCAACGTATACTTTCAACATTTCTGCTCTCCTTTTTTATACTTTATCTTTGTAAAGTGTAATTGTTTTCTATTATGCATCGGGGTTAATCAATACACAAGTTGTCTTTTATCTCCATTTCGCTTTATTCGCATTGCGACACTTTATTCATCTTATAGCGCATAAAATTATTCCCTCCGATACTTTCTGTAACATCTATAGTTGATAAATCTTTCATTATTTAACTCCCAAATAAAATCGAAGGAATAGGTGCAACCATAAAAATTAATACAACTGGAGCCATAAAGACAATAGTAGGAATTAACATTGCACCACGACGCTTTGTTGCCGAACGCTCCATGTCCTCTCTTCGTTCCGAACGCAAATCATCAGAAATAGTTAATAACGTTGCTGCCAAATCTCCGCCACTTCTTGCACCATCAGCAAGAGCTCGATACAAACGTCCTGCTGCTGGTTCAGGCGTTTCTAAAGAAAGCTTCTCGTACGCATCGGGTTGAGCCATACCGGTGGACATCCAATTTAATGCATCTGATAATTCTCTTACAACAGGACCACGACCACGTTCACATACAACTTGAACAGCTGCAACAGAACCATGACCTGTTCTCATTTGCATAGCAATTAATTGTGCCACTGTGTAAAGTTCGATACGCATTCTTTCTGTTCTATTTTTTATAGCCCTATTTATACGACCACGCCAAATAGTTGCTCCCCAAAACCCTCCACCAAAAAAACCCAGAAGGGCAAATGTTGTTGAGTTAAAAACAATTCCAAAAGCCGCGAACAGTAATGCTCCACAAACGGTATATGTGAGTTGTCTAATTCGAAATTGAGAAGGCGAAGTATCTAAAAAGCCTGCTTGACGCAACCTCAATGCTAGATAGTCATCATCACCAGCATCGACTATTTGACCCAATGCATCAGCCAATGATTGGCCAATAGGTTTGAGAATTCTACCCAATACGCTTTGTGGTGCATCAATATCGAGCATTGTTATCGAATTGACTTGTGCTCCTCGACCAAGGCGCGATCTATTTAGTTGAGTATAACTTCCAACACGATTAGAAAATCGACGTGGAGGTTTTATAATAAGTCTAGATAAAGACGCTGTGAATACCGAAGCAATTATTGCTGCTATAAAAATAGTACCTGACATTAGTAAGCTCCAAACGGTGATGCTTTTTCATTTTTTGAGGCTCCACTTTTCATTGAAAAACTTTTAGTTTTGAGATCTTCTTTAGCGTCACCATAAGATGCACCAAATACTCTTGTCTCGATAGGAATTTTTCCTAAACGATTTACGATAAACATGCCCAAAGACAAAATAGCTGACCCAACAATTATTACAACAACACCAATCGATGTACTATAGAATTTTCCTACATCAGAAGAAGCAATAACCATTAGCACTAAAAGTAAAAACGGCATAACAAAAACAGCTTTTGCGTTTATTTTTTGCTCAGTCTGCATAGTTTCTATATGTTCAGCAAGCTGTAGATCATGTGTACAAGATTTAGCTAGATCTCGTAAGATATCTAAAATAACAGCAGGACCAGCTTCAGAGGCAGAAATTAAGACCTCAATAATTCGGTCACTCATTGGGTCAGCTAGATCTTCTTTAACGACTTCTAAAGCACTCTTTTGATCTAATGCTTGACTTAGCTGTGAGTATTTTTTAAATACAGATCGCAGTGGTACTGGTCCAGAAAAACTTAAACCTTTTAAAGCTTGGTGCAATGATTGTGAAGACGCAATAGAAGCTATCAGCGTTCTCAACGCATCTGGCCATGCTTGGATTCTCTCTTCGTTTATTTTTAATCTCTTTTTAGCAAAAAAAGTTCGCGGCAATAAGCCAACCATAATTGATGGAATCATGGCAACAATAAAAACACTAGTTACAACATAAACTAAAACAAATACGCTTAGAAAAATACCTAATGAAATTCCCCAGAATTGAATTGGTGTAACACCTACACCACTTTGGTTCAACCATGATTGCATTTTTTCAATACGAGATTGCCTTTTCTTTTTTTCCCTTATTCCAGAAAGTCGCTTAGGCATATTGCCTGTGAACAAAGCAATGAGTAAATATACAAAAATTGAGGCTGTGAATGCAGTTAAAAGTCTTAGTTCAATCATGTGTTTGCACCTCTTTGATTCGAACCATCAAATATTCTCTGAACTGAAGTTCCATGTCTAGTCAAAACATTGTCTAATCGTTTACGCAAATTTTCTGGTAACGGAGCGCCGGTCCAGCGAAGAGGAGCACCAAATGATTCTCTTGTAAATATTGGTTCAACAGTATATTCATTTTCTCCACTTTGAAGTGACGGTACTGCAGATATTTCCATTACTTGACGTCGAATACGACCAGAATCTTCGGTTTTAAATTGTACATCTTCACGATCACAATGGATGACTAAATCAAACACATTAGAAAAAATAGAACGAACTTGTTTTTCGGGAACATTTTGTCCTGCCATGATTGCAGTTGCTGTTAAAGCCTGCAAAGCTTCTGCTGCATTATTAGAGTGAACAGTACATAAAACACCACAACCAGCATTACCTGCACGTGTTAATTCAAAGGCCTCTTCACCTCTAACTTCACCGACTACCAAAAGGTCAGGTCGCATACCTAAACATATACGGACCAAATCACGAAGTGTAACTTCACTATCACCGCTTGACTCATTACCGTTAGATCTAGTTTGATAATAAGCTCCATGCATAACAGGTGCGCTAAGTTCTCTGGTTTCTTCACAACCTAAAACGCGATGAGAAGGTGGGACTGCACGTATTAAGGCATTTACCATTGTTGTTTTACCAGCTGCTGGAATTCCACTAACAACAATTCCTGTACGTGTCAACATTGCTGCATGTAAAAGTGCAGCTGCTGCAGGTGTTATTGAATCAAAACGCACAAGGTCATTTAAATCTTCATGACGCATAGTGTATTTTCTTAATGTCACGCTAAGTTCATCGGCAATAGGGGGCACCACAACACCTATACGTGCAGCACCATCTAAAACTCTCGCTTGAACTATAGGATTGCGCTGTGAGACTTCGCGTCCGCTTGTTTGTAAAAGTCTATTCACTAAATGAAATACTTCTTCTTCGGTTGCAACATCTTCTACAGAGGCAAGCCGTCCATTGGCATCTAGATATGAAACATCACCACCTGAAATAAAAATTTCTTCTACATTGTCATCTGCCAATAGTGGTTCAAGAATACCGTAGCCTAAAATTGCACGACCTAATCTTGCTTCCATCTCATCTGGGTTAGCAAGAGCTCTACCACCTGTACCTGACTGGCTGTGACGTTGGTAATCCGCAACTTCTCTTTTAATATATGATCTAACACCATCAGAGTCATTTTCAGGATCGACTTTTCCTTCTTTAATACGATCCAGGAGTCGAAGTCGTAAAATTTCGTATGCAGTTACTGCTCTTTCATTGCGCATTACTGACTCCAAAAATTATTTGATCCATCATCCGTGTTGTTTTTGTCTTCTTTATTTTCCTCTAAGAATGGATTTGTTTGTGTTAGTGCCTCTTCAATTTTGTCTGCAGGTGAAATAGGTTTTGTATTTTTTGCAAATGAAGGTACATACGTAGGAGACGTAGTGTTATGTTGAATTTCTGGGTTTGTGGGTTGTTGCCCAACTGGTGGAACAGGTGTTGGTTCTTCCCAGATACCATTACTAGCTGTTTCAACATTTGAATTCGAAAATGTTGTGATGGGTTGATCTGGTTGCTTCTGAGGAACCTGAGGAACTTGAGGTACTTGAGGAACCTGAGGTGCTTGAGAAATGAAAGGCGAATGGGTTTGTTGTTTTATAGTTGGAAGTGGTGGCTCATTATAATCTTGACTCAAAGTTTGAGTATTTAAGCCATTATTAATTGCAGGATTAGCAATATCATCATCATCCCATGAAACGCCACCTGGTGCAGTTGTGCTTGGGCCTTGAACATAGTTCGCTTTATCACTTGTTATCCCAGATTGTGATGTGGCTTTTTGTGTTTGAACATATTGTGGAATAATGTTTTGTACCAATTGTGAGACCGTTGAAACAAAAGACCCTTTTACAACTCGTTGACCTTCCCAGTTAGCCTTAACAACATTTTCATCGAATGGAATAAAACTAATTGACGAAATATATCTTGAATCTATGTCTCTAATTAACTGACTTTCAATTTCTCCTCTAATAAATGCGGATTTTGGAGCATTATTTATCACAATGGAAACTGCAGATTCTTTTCCAAGGGTGCGAAGCGATGCCATCCAATCTAAAAACCTTAAATAGCCTGTAGGTGTCGGTGACATTACTCCTACTATGATATCTGAATTTTCACAGGCAGTCCTAGAAGATGAAAACCTTTCCATTCCATAACCTGACAAATCTTCAAGCATTGGTCCAATAGCTGTTACACAATATCTCCACGATTTCTTTATTGCAGCAAATAAATCACTTATCTCATCACTACGAAGTTGACTCCAATCTTCTAAATTTGCAATACCTGGGATTACGTCAAAGTATATTGCGCTCGCTGCACGATCACTCGGTCTACCTACAACTTGTGGAAGTGGGCGCGAAACATTCGATACGACATCGATGGCTGAAAGGATATTTGGATGTAAATGAAATCCGAGCCTACGCGCGATACTTGGTCCGACCTCATCACAATCAATTAGCAAAGTTGGCTTTTTTCTTTGTGTTAAAGCATCTGCAATAGCAATTGCTATTTCAGTAGAACCAGTACCTGCTGGTCCTCCAACACATATAACTGTTGAATTAGTAATTTTTTGTTGATTAACACCGCCCGAAAAACCACCTTCGGTGTTACCTGCGTTTTGTGCGTAATTTGTGTGAGGTTGCAATTGTGTTATTGCATTAATCATTTCTTCTGGAGAAATAGTTGAAGGTAAGGAAAGATCAATTCCCAATTTTTCTAAAAATGCAGGCCCTAAACCTTCTTGTTCAAGTGCATCGAAAACTCCGACAACACGAGTGCCCTTTTCACGAAGTCGAACTACCTTATCTCTTGTTAGGAAACTTGAAGTATCGTCAATAATTACTACATCTAAATCAAGCTCTAGCGCTAAACGAGGTTCACGTAAAATCTGCACACGAATACCAGCAACGTGATCTCTCACGTGAGCCTGGAGAATTGTTCTCCACTCGCGAGAACTCGCGACGATACCTATTGATAGTTCAGACATTATATTTTCCTGTTATTCTTCGACTGTATCTTCTGGACCAAAGCCGCAATCTTTATCTTCAATTGCAGAAGTTGTATTACCTTCAACTCCAGTTACACGGACTAATTGATATTGCCCTCGACTAATTATTCCAGCTAATTTTGATTCGTCATCTTCACTAGTTAGCGAAATTATTAGTGTGTAAGCACTAGTGCCGCCGCCTAATCCTCCAGATGATGTACCACCTGAGACAGACGCTATATTTAATCCAGCCATTACTCGATAGGCGCAACCTCCGTCTGGAGTTTCAATGATATCTATTTGGTCACCCTTTGCTAAAGCACCATTTACTGCTTTAGTTTTATCTATAGGAAGTGAAATAAGTCGTACATTTGATGCCGCAGTTTTTGTGTTTTGAGCGATTATTAAAAGCGGCTCATTTTTTTCTATTGTTCTTGCTGCATAGATTTTTGTCTCACCTAGGAAATCTTTTGCTTTGAAATATTGTGAGTCTAAAGAACTTGATGGAATTTCTGTTGGCTTGAAATCCTGCGCTGTTATTTGTTGTCCAACTGGTATTTGATTATTTGCAACAAATACGGTTATTGTTTTTCCTTGGCTTCCTAAAACTATAATTACTAATAAGAAAGTTGCGAGACCAGAGATAATCATGAGTAGGTGACCAGAAGTTAATTTACTTCCAGCTTTACGTTTCGGCAATTGAGCTAACGATTGGTCGTTCTGCCCGGATTGGTAATTTGAGTTAGTCACCACTACCCCTTTTGTTGTCTTGATCGTATTAACTAGTAGTAATTACGAATACTATGTATATGTCGGCCATCTCAAGCATCCGTGATCAAATGAACAATTTTGTTGTCGTCTTATTCCTAACACTAATAAAGTGATTTATATCTACAAAAGAAATTAATATTTCGCAAATATGGCCATTAATACAGATATTGTGACAAAATGTACAGATTTCTTTAAAAATAGCTTAAGTTCGTTCACTGCATGCCGAATATATATTTATATTCAAAAGAATAGCACGTAAAAGAGATTCGAAAAATGAAATTACAAAATATTCGTTACATTCGCCTCTTTACATATTGACCAAGAAATGGTAGGATTAGGACATGGCAGCACAAACACCCTTCGACCCAGATGATTTTCCGGCGATTTTGAAACCTTCAGAGGTTGCACAATGGCTTCGTCTCAGCCCTCGAATGATTCAACTTATGGCGAAAGACGGCAGGCTTCCAGCTATGCAAATACCTGGTGTTCGTGGATATCGCTTCTTAAAGCAAGATATCGCCAACTTTATCGAGCATTCAATGCCAAAAATCGAACTGCTCGAGAGATCTTTCGCTAACGAAAACTAGTCCATTTATTGGTTCCGTGCGGTTATAGCCATAGAATTACAGCTGAATACATTTTGAGCAATTGTGCCTATTGACACAATTGCTCCTTTTTGTTACCATTTAAATATTCATAGAGTTAAAAAGGAACAACATGGCACTAACAAATCCGGAAATAAGTCAATTAGCTACAATATTTAAGACATTGGATAAAATCCCCCACCAGGCACAAGGCGCTCTAAGAGTGGAACTTTTACTAGCAAATGCAAGCGATCCGGGACTTTTTAATGCCGTCTGTAGCTCCTTAACTGTGAAGCAATTACACACTACGCTCGACACTATTAGCCGCCAACATGAGCAAGGGAATCATTCAGACGAAGCCAAGAGAGAATTCCGTGAGGCGTTCTCGTCAGCCATCGCATATGCTGAAGCATCAGCAGATCGATACGTGAAAGAAATTTTTAGTCGAAAGGCCAGTAGTGAGATAAAATTAACACCTGATATGGATGCAATGGCAGAATCTGTATCGCGAGAAATTGGTAGAAACATTTTAGAGGGTTTTGATCGCTTCACTGGTCAGCCGGAAGCAGTACATTCATGGACAGATTTGGATGTTGATACACCACCTGATGTTGTAGGTGATATTGATTATCAAGCAAACAAGCCAGTAGGCGGGCATCAACCCCCTGCATCTCAAGTAGTTGGACAGGGTCCTTCTTCTCCACACCCAGATCAAGATCCACCAGGACCGGGTAGTGGATACAGAGGAGACCCAGTTTCTATTAACCAGGTCTGGTAATACAATACGCAGCTTTGGTTAAAGGTACCAACCATTCTCGCTTATCTTTGGTGCGAACAACCACGTGATCTCTTCGCACCAGTGATAATAATCCAACTATCGGTGTGGCGTTAGAATCAAAACCAATTTCAACTTCCATCATAGGCATGTCGGCCAATTCTCTCATTCTCGCAATGAAAGTATGAGGATCACGCTTCATAACCGACCTGCCATTTCCAGCAAGTTTATCGACAATAAACACATTTGAAATAAAATGAACTGCGATATCTACAACTACTCCTGGATTAGTAACAAGCTGGACAATATTCTTTCCCACATGAACTACAGTGCCTTCGAAAAACCTTTCCCCAATGCTTATCCTAATTCTTTCACCGCTCCATAACATTTCTAAAAAAGCAAACGACATATCCACTTCAGATTCGAATTGCGCTGAAGAAATTTCTTCTAATTCTTCTTGTTCTTCTCTTATTATGCGCTTAAATTCTCGAGCCATATTTGCTAGCTCGGGATCATCAAAAATATCACCGTCACTATCCGAATTATAAATATTATCCATATGTCGATTCTAAACTAAAATTTATAAAGAATCATTTACTCGTATCAAAATCGTATAGATTTATGCCCCGCTCATGTAATTGGCTAAATAGTTGCTTTGGATTGATGTACTTAGAGCATAGGACTATTCCAGTCTCATCTGAAACATCTTCTAAAATGCAATAGAGGACGTCGAGCACCGTGATTGAAACCATGTTGAGCGCATCGCCTTTTACACACACGGTTTTACTTACTATTTCACTATCGATTGAACCATAAACTTGAACCTTGATACAGGCATTTTTCGAAGTTAGCTGTTCGCGAAGGATTAAATGGCGAACGCGATCTTTAAAGGTCGGTAGTTTAGGTTCGCTATATCGAACGCTTACATTCCTTGCGTTTGGAAATTGTTGTACTAACTCAGTTACACCTACAGCGACTGGTTGAGTTTCCAGTAAGCCGTATGGTTTAGGGAACCAGGAATACGCTTTTGAATTTTTCTTTCGTGATTCCGTGAGGACTGTATCACGAAGGCCCAATGGTGAATCTCGACGTGCTTTTTTTATACTAGATAGCGACGAGTTAGAGACAAACCCCAACCGCTCGACTGTTATATCGAATACTTGATCAAAATCAACACTTATATGCTCAGCGACAGCATTGCCGATCCCTGGAAATAATCCTAACCCTAATATAACTTTAATATTATTTTCTTTGAAGGTATCTTGATGTTTTAAATATTGTTTAATCACAGAATTATCATCGCTAAGCGTAATAAAACTTTTTTTAGACAATACAATTCGGTCGATAATCTTTTTTTCAGAATCACCATCTACGCATACAATTATTAAATCTATGTCATCTGGTGTATCTTTAGCATTTTTCCATTTAATAGGTACTGGGCGTCCTTTAAAATGTTCGCTGAGATCTGACGCTCGGTCCTTAACCACATCAGTTATATAAATTTTGATATTTTCATCATCAATGTTTTCAAAAATCTCTTTGACCAGACGGTTTCCTACACGGCCACAACCCACCAAAAGAATTGATGAAGGCTTTGATATTTTTATTTTCTTTACAATTTTATTCATGTTATTTGAACTCTGGTGGAAATAATTGTCGGTAACCTTTTTCATTTTCGATTTTAGAATGCTTACCAAAAATTTTGACACCTGAAGTAGTCATGAAACCTATAAATGCAACAATAAATCCCCGTTGGTATTTTCTCAAAACACATACCTCGTCTATATTTTTACAAATAAATAACTTTTATGAACTACTATCCAACATGTAGCTATTACATGTTGGTGGGGCTAGCTGGAATCGAACCAGCGACCTCATCCTTATCAGAGATGCGCTCTAACCGACTGAGCTATAGCCCCATTTCATTGCTGTCGAGTCAGAAATACTAACACAATTAATAGTTTCATTGCTTTTTGTAGGAGTGTTTCTATTGAAACTTCTTTTATTCATACTTTATATACTTCAAATCTGGTTACCGGTGTCATTTTTAGCCATTTTAATATTGTCAAGATTACAACTTATATTTTTGTTGATTTAGTCTCTTCAACAACGTATATCTCAATGCCACCAATAGCTTCAGCAAATATATTATATAAAGCAGCTGCAATTACAGTCAGTATTGTCATAATAGCTACGAACACAAAACCGATTAACAATAAGCCTTCTAGAACTTGAAACGAGATAAATGAGAAATCTTTAATTTCAACTACGGTTCCTAAAAATTTTTCGATATTAGAAATAATTCCAACTTGGGATGCAACGACGAACATCACTATTGTTGCAATAACACTTAGCAACATTGCACCTACATGAAAACATAGAGCAACTTTAAAAGTTGACCATAGGTCTATCCGACCAATCATTTGTCTATAGCTTCTATTGCTACGAGATAAATTTGTAGATCTTTTAGTTTTTTTACCAGCTTTTTTCACTAGTGTTTTTTTAGTTGTAGATACTGTTGCCACAAAATTCCTATTAATAAAGTTAGTTTATATTATAGTTAAATTATTTACTCGTGTTTTCCTCTTAGTCAATATCTCCATTATCTTCTCGCTCTAACACTCGCGCTACAGCAACTATATTTTCATCTTCGCCTGGTTTGGAAACTCGAACACCAGATGCAGCTCTACCCTGTATTGAAATATCGCTAACTTTTGTTCTGATTATATTTCCAGCACTTGAAAAAACTAATACTTCGTCACTTTCATCAACAATAAATGCTGCAACCACTTGGCCACGCTCGTCTGAAACCTTTACACCTCTTACACCCTGTCCTCCACGGTTTTGTGAATTATAGGCCTCTTGGTCGGTACGCTTGCCATAACCTTTTGAAGATACGTAAAGTATTTTTCCGTCTGGTCTGGCAACATCACACCCAACGACACAGTCAGTTTCATTTTTGAGCTTCATACCTCGAACACCCGATGCGCTTCTACCCATTGGGCGTACTTTTTCTTCACTAAAACGAATTGTCATGCCGTCTTTAGATGTCAAAAATATGTCATTTTCTCCATTAGTTTGAATTACCCCAACAAGCTCATCATCTTCACGCAAACTAACAGCTATCAATCCCGATGAAATACGGGTGTTATAATCGTTCATTCGAGTTTTCTTAACAACACCTTTTTTAGTTACGAACATTAAATATGATCCATCTTCATATGTACGTGTATCGATTATTGCTTGAACAAATTCGCCGGGATCAAGTTGAAGCAAATTAACAAGTGCAGTTCCACGAGCTGTTCTGTCCTTCATCGGCAATTCATGGGTTCGTAAGCGATATACCCTACCTCTGTTTGTAAAGAAGAGTAAGTAAGCATGAGTTGTTGTTGTTAATAGGTGAGTCACATAATCTTCATCTTTTAATTTACCGCCACTTACACCACGACCGCCACGACCTTGTGATTTAAAAGCATCAATAGCAACAGTTTTTATGTAGCCTTCTTTAGAAAGCATTACAACAACTTCTTCATCGTCAATTAAGTCAAGCGTATCTATATCGGAAGAATCTGAAGTAATTTCACTTCTACGTGGATTAGCAAATTGTTCTCTAATTGCTAAAATTTCTTCTTTAACAACTAACTTTAATTTAGATTCATTTTCTAAGATTTCTTTAAGACCTTTAATTGTTTCTGCTAATAGTGCAAATTCATCAATTAATTTTTGTCGTTCTAAACCAGTAAGTCGACGTAATGGCATATCTAAAATATGATTAGACTGAATATCGCTAAAGTCAAACGGGGCTGCTCGCAAGGCTATTCTTGCTTCTTCAACATCTTGGCTAGCTCGAATGACTCGAATGACTTCATCAAGCATATCTAATGCTTTTAAAAGACCTTCGACAATATGACTTCTATCTAACGCCTTTTGTAAACGGTATTGAGTTCGACGTGTAATAACTTCATATTGGTGATTGACATAAGCGCTTAGCATTTGAGAAATATTTAATAAACGTGGAACTCCATCAACGAGTGCAAGCATATTTGCGCCAAAGCTAGTTTGTAATGGTGTCATTTTATAAAGATTATTTAAAACTACATTCGCATTTGCATCACGTTTTAATTCAACTACTAAACGTGTTTTACCTTTTGCAGATTCATTCCTCAAACCCCTAACACCATCTAAGTTTCCAGCGTTAACCAATTCTGCAATTTTACGTTCTATAGTTTCAACAGCAGTTTGATATGGAAGTTCACTAACAATAATTCTTGAGTTATTTTTTCCTTCTTCAATTTCGCAAACAGCACGCATCTTTATAGAACCACGCCCAGTTCTATATGCATCTAAAATGCCTGTACGACCTAATATTATCGCACCTGTTGGAAAGTCAGGACCCGGAATAAACTGCATTAGTTCATCTGATGTTGCATCTGGATTATCAACAACATGAACAGCTGCATCAATTACTTCACCTAAATTATGCGGTGGAATATTTGTTGCCATACCAACAGCAATACCTTGTGAGCCGTTAACTAGAAGGTTAGGAAAACGTGAAGGCAAAACAGATGGTTCTTTTTCTTTACCATCATAAGTATCAACAAAATCAACAGTATCTTCATCAATTCCTGCCAACATTTGCATTGCTAATGGCGCTAATCGGCACTCTGTATAACGCATTGCGGCTGGTTGAGAGTCAGGGTCTGGAGAACCAAATGCTCCGTGTCCATCTACAAGTGGATGACGTAAAGAAAAATCTTGAACCATACGAGCTAGTGCATCATAAATTGCTGAGTCACCATGTGGATGTAATTTACCCATAACTGCACCAACGACTTGAGCACATTTTGTATATGGACGATCGGGACGCAAACCTGCATCATACATCCCATAAAGAATTCTTCTATGTACGGGTTTTAATCCATCACGTGCGTCGGGTAGGGCACGCGAAACAATAACTGACATTGCATAATCTAAAAACGAACGTTCCATTTCGTCTTGGATTTCAATAGGTTCAATTGATACAAGAATATTTGATGGAATAACCATTTCATCGTCCGTAGAATTTGTGTCATTTCCGTTGTTGTTGTCGCCTGGCATTTGTCCTCTTTTACATAAAAAATGAGCTAAATCGTATTTATATTATACCAAAAAAAATCACATAGAAATGGCCTTTGATCTCGATAAATAGAAAAATATTAAAGTCTATCTACAAAAACGACGAAAGTTTGGTATTATATATTTTGTACACGGGTATATGATAAGAGAACCAATTCATAGGGGAATAAAATGAAAAATAATTCAATCAAATTAGTAATTTTCTTATTACTAATTTCAATGCTAAGTGTTGGATGTAGTTCTGACAAAAAAGATGATAAGAAGAGAAAATCTTCATCATCGCAGAGTAGAAGATCGAACGATGATAATTATTCAAGTGATGACGATAGTTCTTCATCAGACAGATCAGGTGGCGACTATTCACCTATTACTGAATCTGAATATAACGATAATATTGATCAAATAACTATTGCGGTGAAATCTGGATGCACTAAATTTCAAGATACCTATAATGCTTATAAAACACCTGATCAAGATGACGATGGCTTCACTGACATTATGGATATCTCTGGCGCATTGAATTTTTATGATGATGCGGCACTTGACCTTTTTGATCTTACATGGCCAGACGACGACAGATTTGCACCAAATTTTTACTCAAAAGAAGTTATCCCATTCATAGATGGTTTACGCAATTATGCAGATGAGTTAGAGGCTACGGTAGATGCTGCAATCACTGACTCTCAGACTGCTGAACAAGCCGCTGAAGTCCATAACACTGTCAAAGATGCAAGTGACTACATTAATAGATCTAAATTTGGTCCGTGCAACGTTTAGTCAGTTATATCTTAAATATCTAAGAAGCGAACGTCTTGCGCATTGGTTTGTATAAACTCTTTGCGCTGAGACACATCGTCACCCATAAGTTTTGAACATGCTTCATCAGCAAGTGCTGCTTGGTCAACGTTAATTTGTAAAAGCGTTCTTTTTTCAGGATCCATTGTTGTTTCCCAAAGCTCATGAAAGTCCATTTCACCAAGACCTTTTAGTCTTTGTATTTCTGGCTTTTTGCCTTCATTGGCGTCGAAGAATGCTTGTAGTGCTGCTTCATCTTTAATATATGTTTTTGATTTACCAACAACAGCACTAAATAATGGTGGTTGTGCAGCATAAACAAAACCAGCTTCGACAAGTGGTCGCATTTGGCGAAAGAAAAAAGTTAATAACAATGTGCGAATGTGAGAACCATCAACATCAGCATCTGCAAGAATGATAATTTTATGATAACGAGCTTTTTCAATGTCAAAATCAGCACCATAGCCAGCACCTATTGCCTGGATAAGGGAATGTACTTCTTGGTTTTTCAAGATTTTATCTATTCGTGCACGCTCGACATTTAATATTTTTCCACGTATAGGAAGTATTGCTTGAACCCTTGGGTCGCGTGCATCTTTTGCAGAACTACCAGCAGAGTTACCCTCTACAATAAATATTTCTGATTCTCCAGCATCTTTTGATGAACAGTCAGCGAGTTTTCCTGGCAACCCAGCACCTTCTAATGCAGATTTACGTCTTGTCATATCACGAGCTTTTTTTGCAGCACTTCTTGCTTCACTTGCTGTAGTAGCTTTTGCAACAATGACTTTTGCTTCCGCTGGATGTTCTTCTAACCACTCTGCAAAATGTTGATTGGTAGCCGTTTGAACATGACTTCGCATTTCTGTATTACCAAGTTTTGTTTTTGTCTGACCTTCAAATTGTGGGTTTGTTAATTTCACTGAAATGATCGCTGTCAAACCTTCACGGATATCTTCACCAGCAAAATTATCGTCTTTTTCTTTTAATAGATTTTTGGCGCGAGCATATTTGTTAACGACACTAGTTAAAGCAGTACGAAAACCTTCCTCATGCATACCACCCTCGGTTGTTGCAATATTATTCGCAAAGGAATGAATACCTTCGTTGTAGCCACTGTTCCATTGCATAGCAACATCAACTTCACTACCATCGCCTGGATCAGTAAAAGCTATAACTTTATCAATGATTGGAGATTTTGTAGAGTTTAAATGTTTAACGAAATCTGTTAAACCATCTTTGAATAGAAAATCCTTTTCTATTGCACTGATAGCACGTTCGTCTTTAAAAGTTATTCGTAAACCTTTATTTAGAAAAGCCATTTCGCGAAGGCGTTCTATAAGTGTACGAGAGTTAAATTCTACAGTTTCAAAAATCGTTGCATCAGGCCAAAAACGAACTGTTGTTCCATGTGTATCACTTGAACCTACTCTTTCAATAGATCCTTGAGCTTTTCCACCATCTTTAAATGTTAAATGGTGTTTACCCCCATTGAGGTCAATATCAAGGTCTAGCTGGCTACTCAACGCGTTTACGACAGAAACACCAACACCATGGAGTCCACCAGATATCTTGTATCCTTCACCACCAAACTTACCTCCAGCGTGAAGAACAGTTAACACAACTTCTGCAGCTGACATGCCTTCGTATTCTGGGTGATCATCTACAGGAATACCGCGTCCATTATCTTTAACAGAACAACTGCCATCGCTATGGATTATTACATTAATTTCGGTACAATAACCAGCCATTGCCTCGTCTACAGAGTTATCTACAACTTCATAAACAAGGTGATGTAAACCTGTTGGACCAGTAGATCCAATGTACATTCCGGGTCGCTCGCGAACTGGTTCTAATCCTTTGAGAACTGTAATATCTTTCGCTGCATATGCCATATTTTATACCCTTAAATAGTCTTTATTTTAAATAGAAACCTGAGATTATATTCTACTAAAAATATTGTATTATTGCAGTACTTACAGCCTTATATTTAGGAATAAAATGTGTCAATTTTCGACAAAAAAATAGATTTATTTTTGTTCCCAGATTTAAAAAAATGAAAAGTATTATTTATTATTTTTATGCATAGCAATAGTAATTTCTATAGTTTTTATAGAACCTTGACCAAGTTCTTCATTTAAACCAGAAATTATTTTTGATGAAATAAATTTTATTTGTTTTGCCCAAGCACCATGGTCTGTTTCTAAGAATAATACATGATCTCGAACATGTTTAACCTTAATATGTTTTACAACATCTTGTCCTACAACTTTTTCAAAAACGCTATGAATATTTCCAACAACTAAAATATCATTTTGTAAGTTATTTTCAACAAATTCACTAATAGCATCTTTTGCACTCATCATTGTTTTCGGTGAAGAGTTTTCTACATTTTCAAGTTCAATAAGTTCACTTTGTGGAATGGTTTTATTTTTCATTTTTATTTACCATACCATCTTTTACATAAAAAGTTTGATCAACTTTTAAAGATGAAGGAATCTCATTAGCACTAGTAACAAATGTTTGAGTGGCAGGAAGACATTCAACTAATCGGTGAGTTCTGCCTGTATCTAATTCAGAAAAAACATCATCTAAAAGAAGAATTGGATTATCCCCAGTCATATCAACAATCAAAGAATGTAGCGCCATTTTTAATGCTAAAGCCATTGTTCTTTGTTCTCCCTGGCTTGCTTGTGTCCTTGAATCTCTTTCTGAAATAGTAAAAAGGTAATCATCTCGATGTGGCCCAACAACACTGTGGTAACGACGAAATTCATTATCAGAGTTTTCTTCTATGGATTTAGAAAACAGTAGCATTATTTCTTCAACATCTAAATTTTCAAAAACTTCGTTTAGGAAAATCTTACTTTGATATTGTACATCCACATTATTTTTATCTCCACCCACATGGCTATATGAATTAGATAGAAATTTTCTCATCCTGGACAATCCAGCGAGTCTACCTTTAATTATCTGAGAACCACTCATAACTAAAGAATCATTTAATACACTAAGGACATTAATATCAGGATTCCCACTTTTCAAAAGTGCATTTTTTTGCTTTAAAATTCTTAAGTAATCATTATTAGCAGCAACAAATTTTTTAGATACTTGCAATAAAGTATCGTCAATAGCTTCACGTCTAAGCGTTGCAGATCCTTTTATTATTTCTAAATCATCAGGAGTAAAAATAGTAACACGCAGAGTTCCAAGTAGATCTTTTATCTTTTTTAAACGTTGTCCATTAACTAAAATAACATCTCTACCAACCCTATTTATTGTTGCAACTATATCTTGAGGGCGAATATCATCACTTAGGTTTATTCTAATATGAGAAGACACAGCATCATTTTTAATTATCAAATCGTTAGAAACATGGCGAAAACTTTTACAATGACCAGCCCAAAATATTGATTCTAGAATTGATGTCTTACCTTGACCATTGTCTCCGATAAAAGCAGTTACACCTTTAGAAAATTCTAAATCACATTTTTTAATAATTCTGAAATCATTTAAAGTTAGTGAAGTTAGGTACATCTATCAATAACATTAATTAACGCGAACAGGCATCAAAAGGTAGGTATAACCTTCTTGGTCAACACCATGAAGTGTTGCTGGTTTTAATGGGTCTAAAGTTTCAATAAGAACTTCATCAGTGCCACAAGCATTAAGTCCGTCAAGTAAATATTCACTATTAAATGCAACTTCTAATTCATCGCCTTCACATTTTGCATCTATAAATTCACTAGCTTCACCAATTTCTTGTGCAACTTGTTTAAGTTCAACTCCATCAGTTTTAATACTTAATCGAACAGGTTGTGAATTTCTATCTTGTGCAACTAAACGCACACGCTTTATTGCATCAGCAAAAATATCACTAGAAATAGTAACTCTATTTGGATATCCTTTTGGAATTAATTGCTCGTAATTAGGATATTCTCCTTCGATAAGTCTCATTGTTATAGTTGTATTGTCAACGCTAAAACTAACTTCACGCTCACCAAGAATTACTTCAACGTCACTACTAGATAAAAGTCTTTGTACTTCAGTTAAACCTTTTGCTGGCACTAGAACGTTTGTGCCTGCTTTAAGCATTGATAATCCTTCGACATCACGCATTGCTAAACGATATGAATCAGTTGCTACAAAACGTAGACCGGTTTCTGTTGCACTTAATAAAACACCACATAATATTGGACGAGCTTCGTCTTTAGAAGCTGCAACAATTACTTGTCCCAAACCATCTGCAAATTCTGATGCCTTAACAGTCACAGATTCACCTTTAAGTTCGTTAAGTTTTGGATATTCCTCTGCATTTAATGTTCGCAAATTGAAACTAGAACGATTAGAAGTTAATATAGCAAGATTTTCTTTAATTTCCATAGAAATAGTACCTGCTTCTAAAGATCTAACTATTTCAGAAATTAGTTTTGCACTTAGAACAACTGAACCCTCGCCTTGTGTGTGTGCCATAACATTTACTCGCACTGTAATATCTAAGTCAGAACCTGTAATAGTCATTTCATTTAAGCCAACAACGATTTGTACACCTGAAAGCACTGGTAGTGTGCCTGCTCTTGTTGATACAGCACGTGATGCACTATTTAGTGCTTCTAAGAAAGTATCTCTTTCTATTTGTATTTTCATATTTGACATTTGTGTTCCTCCATTAGTTTAAGAAATATAAAGTTAATAACAGTTATAGGGCCTGTGGATTATGGATAACCTATAAAAATCCCTGGTAAAGCATAATATTTTAGTGAGCAACTTATCCACAGTTATCCACAGGATATGTTCAAGCTTAAGTATTGGTTGAACGTTTATCCACTTATTATGATTAGTTTGTCCACAGTTATCCACATAGTTATCCACTATTGTTTACCTCCGGGGATGAAATTATCATTATTAAAAACAGTATTACTGTTTTGATTCAACCCAACATTGTCACTGCTGTTTCGATTTGAATCAGGGCCAAGTTTAATTCTACCTATAAGTTCGTTAACTTGTTCAAAAATAGTAGCTTTTTCTGTCATTTGACGCTTAATTTTTTCTACTGCATGCATCACGGTTGTATGGTCTCTACCACCAAAAACTTCAGCAATTCTTGGGAAAGAATAATCTGTTAATTCACGGAAAACATACATTCCAACTTGTCTTGCTGTTACCAATGGTCTTCTTCTTGAAGCTCCACATAAATCAACTACAGACCAACCAAATAAAGATGCTGTTTCATCAAGTATTAACTGTGGCGTAATAACACGAGTTTTATTTGTTGGTAATAAATCACTCAAAACTTGTTTAGCTACTTCTTCATTTAACACAGCACGATGAAGAGAAGAATACGCAGCAACTCTAATTAATGCTCCTTCAAGTTCTCGAACATTATCAGATATATTGCTTGCAATAAATTTCATAACTTCATCAGGAACATTATGTAAATTTTCACTATATGCTTTTTTTTGTAAAATAGCTAAACGTGTTTCAAATTCTGGAGGTTGAACGTCTGTTATTAAACCCCATTCGAATCTTGTACGCAAACGATCTTCTAAAGTAGCAATAGATTTAGGAGGTCGATCAGAACATAAAACTATTTGGCTTGATGAATCGGTTAATGAATTAAATGTATGAAAAAATTCTTCTTGAAGTTGTTGTGAACGTTCTAGAAACTGAATATCGTCTACTAATAGTACATCAACTTGACGATATCTTTTTTTAAAGGTAGCTGTCGAGTTTGTTCTAATTGATTCAACAAATTCATTCATAAATGTTTCTGTTGAAACGTATCTAATAATCTTGTTGGGAAACATTTTGTGAACATAGTGTCCAATTGCATGAAGTAGATGTGTTTTTCCTAAACCTGCTGCCCCATAAATATAAAGTGGATTGTAACTCTTTGCAGGTGCTTCAGCAACACTTAATGCCGCTGCATGTGCGAATCTATTTGAAGATCCAATTACGAAGTGATCAAATGTATACTTAGGGTTTAATCCTGCAACTTCATTTGATGATGATGAAACTATATCTGAAAAATTATTTACATTTTGGAAATTTTGTTGTTGGCTTGGCGCCGTATTTTCATTATGTGATATTTCTGAAACGTAATGCCGGTTTGTTGATTTATAGTTTTCGCGTATATCAATTGTGTTATCATCTTGACGATTTTGAGTTTCAATAATAAAACGTAATGCTATAGGAGTATCTGAAATACTTTCTATTGCATCATTTATAACTGATGCAAATGTAGATGTTATTTTTTCCCATGCAACCGAAGATGGAACTAAAATTGTAAGATTATCTACTGTTGATGAAGGATCAATTTTTGATCCTATAAACCATGTGTTCCAAGATGCATCACTCAATTGTTCACGGACATGTTTAGAAATCAACTCCCATACTTCTTGTGCTGAAGTTAATATCACTGGATTATTCATAGGATGTTCCACAGTCTTATCCACACCTGTGGATATGTTTTTACTAATCTAAAGTTTTTACCTACTGCACTTATACATTAGCTCTTATTAGTTTATTTTAAAACTTATCACGTTATTAGTATTATTTCAAAATTGGTTATCCACCGATTGTGTAAAATTGTTATACACAACTCTTTTATAAGTGTTGTCTTAAATGTCCAATGAACTAATCAATTGATAAAATTACCGAATTTGATTCAACAATTGGATTTGTATTTCTATAGGTGTTAGTATAATCAACCTTCATCTTAGTAATACCTAAGAAATAGCGACAGGATTTGAAATGAAACGTACTTTCCAGCCAAGTAATCGTAAACGTTCACGAAAACACGGTTTTAAATTAAGAATGAGCACTAAAGCTGGAAGAAACGTACTTAAGGCACGTCGTCTTAAAGGACGTAAAAAACTCAGCGCATAGGCGTAATGTCTAAAAACATCAAGATATTTAGGATTACATCCTTAACTGAGTTTGACCAGCTAAAACGCGGTAAATTTTTTAAATCAGATTCTTTATGGTTTAAATATGTCATAATTTCAAAACAAGAATTTGTTCCATTGGCTTTAAGTGTAGCTGTTTCAAAAAAATATGGAAATGCAGTTGCGCGAAATCTTTTAAAACGACGAATAAAAAATGCTATTTATACTTATGGAATTGATGAAAAAGTGCCAGGTAATATACTGTTATTAATTGGAATAAATAGAGATTGTACGGAACAAATAAATTTCGAAGATGTAACAAAATCAATCAATAATTTTTTTATGCATATTGGTAGTTTTGAAACAGATAATGTGGTTTAAGTCAATGAAATCAGGGTTCAAATTAAAGTACATCAATCCTCTCTATTGGGCTCTTTTTATAATATTGGAAATATATTGGTGGATATCAAAACCTTTTCCTTCAAAATGTAGGTATCATCCAACGTGTTCAACTTATGCACGGACTGCACTTCGCGAACGTGGATTTATAGAGAGTTTGTATTTAATTATTAAACGAGTTTTAAAATGCAACCCTTATTCAAGCGGAGGAATTGATTATCTGGAACCCAAGAAAAAGAAAGATTAAATTAATTAGCAAAGTTGTAGTTTTAGGTTATATACAAAGTAAAATTTAGGCTGTCTCATTTTAAGAGACCGAGCTAAGAGAAAAGTTAAAAATAGCATTAATTTCTGAGGATGAATTATTCTTTAACTTAGATAGAAAGAGACCAAATGGTAGTCGCATCAATTTTAGATACAATATTAAACCCTATTGAGAAAATACTAGGAGATATCATCGCCTTTTTATACAATATATTTCCCAATTTAGGTGTATGTATAATAATAGTAACAATGTTGCTTATGTTACTATTATACCCTTTAACACATAAGCAGCAAAAGTCGATGTTAGCAATGCAAGCGTTAGCACCAAAAATTAAGGAACTACAAGCAAAATACAAAGATGATCGTCAAAAGCAAAGCGAAGAGACGATGAAATTATATAAGGAAAACGGTGCAAACCCATTCGGTAGTTGCTTTCCAATGCTTATTCAATCACCATTCTTCTTTTCAATTTATAGGGTAGTTAGATCTATTCAAGATTTTATACCTACGAATTCGAAATTGTTTAAAAGTATTTGTGATCCAGTTAATACATTAAAAGCGTGTAATGGAAATGTTGGGTCATTTCAATCAAAAGGGTTTAGTGCCTCTCAGTCAGAATCGCTAGCTAATTCTTTACCCAGAGGAAAAGAATTTCTTGGTATGAATTTATCGAGAAATTTAAGTGCAGCACTTAGCGCACAAGGAAAAGATTATTTAGCAATATTCGCATATACCGTAATGTTGATTTTGATAGTAGTAACAACATACCTAAATATTGCCAGGCAACAAAGTAGAAACCCAGTTCAAAATAATAAAATGGGATTTATTAAATATCTGATACCAGCTGGAGCAGGTTTATTTTCAATAATATTACCGGGTGGAACCAACCTATATATTTTGGTTTCTGCATTGTGGAGAGCTGGTCAACAGGAAATTATCTTCCATAAAGTTATAACTCCACATAGAGATAAAATGGATTTGAAAGAGAAAGAAACCAAATTACAATTAGAGAGTAAAATAGATGCACCAAAAACCGAAGATAAAGAATCGGAAGAAGAAATACAAGAAAAAGCAAATCAAGCTCGCATAGAACGCAAAAAACGTAAAAAGAAATAAAAAGGTTTTAAGAAAGGAAAATAATATACATATGGAATGGATAGAAACAACAGGCAAGACCCTAAACGACGCTTTAGATCTAGCATTAGATCGTCTGGGCATTCATAAAGATGAATTAGAGTACGAAGTCTTAGACGAAGGCAAAAAAGGAGTTTTTGGAATTGGAGGTACTGAGACTAGAATTAAATCAAGAGTCAAACCAATATCTAGAGAAAAACCAAAAGATCGAAAAACTAGAGGAGGCGCTCGAAAAACTGCCACGAAAAAAGATCCTTTACGCACAGTAAAAACAAAGCAAACAGCTAAAGAATCCGATAAAGAAAAATTACCAGTAAAAACAAAGCCAACAGCTAAAGAATCCGATAAAGAAAAATTACCAGTAAAAACAAAAACTGCTGTGAAGAAAAGAACAATTAAGAAAGAAGTAAAAATGGAAGATGAAAACAATTTAAAAGATGAGGAAACATCTTCAGTACCTGAAAAACAAGTTAGAGAGTATGGTGCACCAATTGAAGATCAAGCTAAATATGCCGAAGAATTTTTAGCTGGAGTTGTTAAGTTCTTTGATGATGACGTAAAAATAACATCAACTTTAGAAGAAGATTCAGTTACAGTTGCAGTTGAAGGTAACAATGTAGGGCTACTTATAGGAACTAGGGGAACTACTTTATTTGCTGTCGAAGAATTAATGAGAGCAGTAGTTCAAGCAAAAGTTGGCGGATATACTGCACGCATGTATCTAGATATGGGTGGATATCGTGAAACGCGAAAAAAGGCTTTAACCGATTTTGCTAATGACCTAGTTAAAAAAGTCAAGGAGACCGGTCGTAGTCAAGTTTTGGAACCGATGGTCGCATCAGATCGAAAAGTAATACATGATACCATTTCGGAAATCGATGGATTTTCTACAACTTCAGAAGGCTACGATCCTAAGAGAAGAGTAGTTGTTATGATTGACGAAGCATAAAATACATAAATCGTTTTTTACCTCTTGGGTCACTCCAAGAGGTTTTTTTATGCCAATTTTCAGATGGTATCGATAGCTATAATCTATACTGTATATATGAATGACGAACAGTTATTGAAATATCTCCAAGAATCTCAGAATTTTGGATTTTTATCACCTAAAGAATTAGATGAACAAATATTACATTCAATAGAACTTTATAATATGCTGCCAACTCACGAAGGTAAACTTTTGGACATGGGAGCGGGTGGCGGTTTACCTAGTTTTGTATTTATGTCACAGGAAAACGACATCAAATACACCCTTTTAGATGCTATGAAGAAAAGAACAGATTTCCTAGAGGGCATCTCATCAGAACTAGGGAAAGATTCATATAAAGTTATTAATGGGAGGGCAGAGGAAATTGCAAAAGAAGCCCGTTGCTCTGAAAGCTTCGATATAGTTGTTGCCAGAGGATTCGGACCGCCAGCGACTACAGCTGAATGTGCTTGTAATTTTTTAAAAATTGATGGATATTTATTTGTGAGCGGTTCTCCTGAAAATGAATCTGAGAGATGGGATACAGATGGGCTATCAATCCTTGGATTACAATTAGAAAGAATTGAAGTCGGACAATACGCGACTGGTGTAATAATAAAAAAGGTGAAACCACAAGACCCAAAGTATCCCAGAAGAGATGGCGTGCCAAGACGTAAACCTCTATGGTAGGTTTCACGTGGAACATAAACTGGGACAATGTTACGATCTAATAACTTAGCTCAGTTAGCGACATAGCTAACGGCATGCAGACCTCGAATTATCCATCTAAAAATAATCCACCACAGCATTTGGCAGATCTACTGATCAAGCACTAACATATAGTCTTATCTTAGGAGGATAAAAGTGAATGATGATTTTAAAAGAAGAAGTCTAAGGATTTTCTCCCACACTAAACACGAACATGATGAGAGTAATACCGAAGCAGAAAACGTAAATAAAGAAGCTAAAAGTAGCGAAGCTGAGAATTCAGATGAACCAAGTATAAAAATCACAGATACCAATGAGGTAAAGTCTGAAATATCAAATTCAATAACGGCGGCATCTTCAGAGCTCACCAACCAGATGTCGGATAAAAATCCTGAGTTTCCTCTTCCAAGAGTTATATCAATTGCAAACCAAAAAGGCGGTGTTGGTAAAACTACCACTTCAGTAAACCTAGGTGCAGCATTGGCTGAAGCGGGAAATAGAGTTCTTGTAATTGATCTTGATCCTCAAGGTAATGCAACAACTGGATTAGGTATTCAACACAGAGACCTCGAGGGTTCTGTTTATGATGTTATTATTAACGATAAATCCTTAGAGGATTGTACTGAACCTACGGCTGTGCGGAATCTATTTGTTGTTCCAGCTACTATTGATCTTGCAGGTGCAGAGATTGAATTGGTGCCAGCGTTCTCTAGAGAAATGAAGTTGAAAAAAGCAATAAAAGAAATACTGGAAGACTACGATTACGTACTTATTGACTGCCCACCTTCTTTAGGATTGTTGACTGTAAATGCTTTAGCGGCATCAGACGACGTGATAGTCCCAATTCAATGTGAGTATTACGCATTAGAAGGTCTCGGTCAGCTATTACGAAATGTGGGTCTTGTTAAAGGTAATTTAAATGAGAAATTGGAAATGCGTGGAATTGTCTTAACTATGTTCGATGCGAGAACCAAATTATCCGAGCAAGTAGCATCCGAGGTTAGAGAACATTTCGGTACTAAAGTGTACTCAACAGTAATACCAAGAACGGTGAGGCTTTCTGAAGCACCATCATTTGGTCAACCTATTATTACATTTGATCCAACATCTAGAGGCGCAATAGCGTATCGTGAATTAGCAAAGGAAGTGGCCCATGGCGCGAGTTAGTGGTTTAGGTAAAGGCTTGGGATCTTTAATCCCAAGCGAAGTAACACCAGCATCTGTATCAGGTATCGACATGATATCTATAAGCGATGTTACTCCAAATCCCTTTCAACCCAGAAAGCATTTTGACGAAGAGTCTCTAGCAACATTAGCTGACTCAATTCGCGAACTGGGAGTCTTACAACCAATCTTGGTAAGAAGGACTGATTCCGGTTATGAGATCATTGCTGGTGAACGTAGATGGAGAGCTTCAAAACGAGTTGGGTTAACCTCAATACCTGCCTTAATAAAAGATGTTAACGATGCAGTTTCCCTAGAACAGGCAATTGTAGAAAATATTCAACGTAGCGACTTAAATCCTTTGGAAGAATCAGCAGCATACCAGCAACTAATTGAAGAATTTGAGTTAACGCATGAACAAGTTGCTAAAAGGGTTGGTAAAAGTAGAACATCGGTCACCAATACATTGCGACTGCTTCAACTGCCACCTTCTATACAAAAAATGATACGAGAATCAAAGCTCTCAATGGGCCATGCTAGGGCTTTATTGGGAACACCAGATAGAGAATTACAAGAATCATTAGCTCGAAAAGCTGTATCTGAGGGTTGGTCTGTGAGATCAATGGAGGAAGCAATTCGTGAAATCAGTGAGAACGAAATTGATTTAACGAAGAATAAATCTAAATCCCAACTTCGCGCACCTGGTCTAATTGAGCTTGAATCATTACTAGGTGACTATCTAAACACTCGAATAGGAATTAAAATGAGTGGTGCCGATAAAGGTAAGATTTCAATTGATTTCTCAACATTAGAGGACCTAGAGCGTATTTATAGATTGATGACCGAACCCATGTCTGTTGAAGTTTAATAATTAATTGACTATCTTTTAGCAAAGATTACTGCTTCAAACAGTTCATAAAAACTTAAAGAAAATATTAGTCGTGTTCGATTATATTTTTAATTCCAAAAGCAATCGATTGAGAGATTTCATCACAGCTTGACCGAATCTGCTTTAACATCGAAATGTCGCCAATATCACAAAGTTCAATGATCACACATGGCATTTTGCTCTCACGTAATAATGGGTAAACACGTCCAGCGGTTTCATCTGGATCCGACTTTAATCTTTTTGATAATTCGTGTTGTATAGAACTTGCAAGCGATGCTCCAACCAATGAACGATAGCGCGAATTAGAAAAGAATACACAACGTCCAAGAGCTGTCATTGATGGGTTAATAGCAAAAAGTAAATCTAGTCCTGCCTCATTTGCTTCACTAGCCACAACACTAGGTTCGCTACCTTCTACATAGTAAGGTACTTTAATTCCTAATTCAAATAAGTGTTTAGTCAACCTATCGCCAATAATAGAAAAGGAAGGATCCACTGAAATACCGATTCTGTAAGTATGTGAACCTTTTCTATATTGCCATTTAATTTGTTCACGAAGATTTGTAGCTGAAGTGGTTGCAAAGTTTGAAACCCGTGTTATTGCATTTATCGTGTTCTTCCCACAAATACCATCTGAACTAATTCCCATATTGCGTTGAAATTCTCGTAGAGCAGTCGCAGTTTCCAAACGAAAAAAGCCATCTTCTCTTCCTGCATCAAAACCTAATGAATTTAAACGATTTTGTAGTTCTGCTACGTCGTCGCCTCGAAATGCTGGCTGACGTTCATATAGTAATCTATCACCCAATTTATAACCACTAACTATAAGTTCATTCCATGTAGATATATCGGGGTTGCCATTTGCTTCTAAACCGTGTATTTCCTGATAAATGGTAATAAAGCGGACAGTTTCCGGCCCGATTTTCCCTAATTCTTGTGCAGGTATATCATAGCCGAGACGAATTAAGCGATTCTGTACATCGATAACAGAAGTACTATTCGAATCGTTCATATACCCTCCTGGCAAAAATAGCTAAGAATTAATATTAGATGAAATCAGATAGATCGTCAAGAAGACCAGTCTTGTTCTTGGCGCCAACAAGACGCTTTGCCACATCGCCATCTTTAAAAACAATAAGTGTAGGTATGCTCATAACTTCAAAACGCCTAGCTAAATCAGGATTTTCGTCAACGTTTACTTTTACGATTTTGATTTTATCTGAATTTTCAGAAGAAATCTCATCTAAAACAGGAGCAATCATCTTGCAAGGACCACACCATTCTGCCCAAAAATCCACTAGTACAGGAGTAGTTGACGATGATATAGCCTCATCAAAAGAATCTACATTAACTGACATTACGTTTGAACTCATATTGAGCACCTTCCTTATTTTATACTTCACTTAAAAACTCTGCAAAGCCTATATGTATTATAGGTCTAACGTTAGCTTAAATAGAAATCTTCCCTAATATATTTATTTTAGTGTTTCAAGAAATCTTTCTACTTCAATTGCCGCCATAGCCCCGGTACCGGCTGCTGTTATTGCTTGACGATAAACATGGTCAGCAACGTCTCCTGCAGCGTAAACACCATCAAGATTCGTCTTTGTTGAATGGCCATTTGTCAGTATATAATCCATATCATCTAATTCTATTTGATCTTTAAAAAGTGAGGTATTTGGAGTATGGCCAATAGCAACGAATAAACCAGTTACGTCTAACTGTGATTCTTCACCTGTAATTGTATCTTTCAAAGTTAAACTTGAAACTTTAACATCACCATTCACTTCAATCACTTGTGAATTTAAACGTAATTCAACTTTTTCATTTGCAAGAACTCTATCCTGCATAATTTTTGATGCTCTAAATTCATCACGTCTATGAATTAGGGTTACTTTGTTAGCAAAACGAGAAAGAAAAAGTGCTTCTTCCATCGCAGAATCTCCTCCTCCAACTACAGCTATCTCATGTCCTGAGAAGAAAAAACCATCACATGTTGCACAAGTAGAAACACCGTAACCTAAAAGTTTTCGCTCTGATTCAAGCCCTATCATTTTAGATTTAGCACCTGTGGAAATTATTATAGAACGAGCTTGATATAGTGTTTCGCCAACAAAAACTTTTTTAATTTTCCCTGTTAAATCAACCTCTGTTACGTCATCAGTTATAAATTCAGTATTAAAACGCTGTGCTTGTTTCCTGAACTGATCCATTAATTCTGGGCCTAAAATACCATCTGCAAACCCTGGATAATTCTCTACTTCAGTAGTGGTCATTAGCTGTCCACCAGGAGCTGCTCCTTCAATCATCAGAGGGTTTAAATTTGCTCTTGCTGCATAAATTGCTGCTGTTAAACCACTTGGTCCTGAACCAATAATTATTAAATCACGAATTTCCATTTTTTCCTTTGTAGTCTATTTTTTAGCCCAAAATATTGAACCTATAAGGACAAATATAGCGCCTATTGTTAAATATGATGCCCAGACAGGCATGGCTAGATTGAGCAATCGAAATGACGATATTGAGAGAAGAATAAAAACAATTACAAGCAAAACAATGGCGACAAAAGTATAAACAAAAAATCTAGCAATCCTATGCGCTGGCATGACAACTTTTTTATTTGCAATTTCAACGATACTATCAACAGTTTTTAGTACAGTTTCATTCCATTCTTGAGATTTGAACTCTTTATCTAAATTAGATTGTGTCATTTTTAGTACCCATATATCATTTTCTTTTAATTATAATAATTTTAGACTTAAATTCTAATAGATATTAGTTCGTAGCGAAGAAAGTTCCTTGGTCATTGATCCTTGCGGTATTTTACTAGAACCTTAAACAATATTATCAAAAGCAAAACAAACAAGAATAATGCACCCGTAGCGATTATTATGATATTTCTCTCTATAAATGAAGTACTTGAAATAACAGGAGTGTTGGATTGCGCCTGATTGTATTTATCAGCATTGTTATCCATTGTTGATTCTGTAGTATCGGGAGGTTTAATAGTGATTTCTTCTTCGGATGTAGGTTTAGCAGTTTCTGTTTCATTTGAGTCTCTACTAACAGAATTCGATCCACTTTGAACGTCCTTATCTTGTGGAACTTGTTCATCCAAAGTCTCTGATTTTTGAAAAGCCGGTCTGTCTTGTAGCTTTGACTTTGTTGCAAAGTTGTCGTTATTTTTACTATTTATAAAGAAACTAGAACCTAAAACAGAAATAAGCACGACTACTAAAATACTAGCTGCAACTGCAAATTTTGCGTATGGACTAGGCGTATTCTTCTCGGTGTTATTGTACAAAGCTTCGATTGTTTTGGTCTGTATCTCAGTCAATTTAGAAAGATCATTTACAGGCTCATTATCACTTAAAAAAGAATTTAATATATTTTTTTCATAGGTTATCGACGCTTTTATTTCTTCAAATCTTTGACTATTAATAATATTTTCTTTTATTTCAGAAGGAACAACATTTTTTGAAAATCTGAGTTTTTCAAAATCGCCATTTAATATGGCTTCTACAGCTATATATAGAGCTTCTTCATTGGACAATGATTGGTTATCTTTCAAATCTTTTGCACGTATTGAACTATTCATTATTACTCACTTTCGTGCTCTTAGTGACTTTGACGCTTTCTGGCCTTAAAATAGTTCCTTGTTCTTCCAATAGTTTCCTAAAACTAATTCGTGCTCTCGCTAAACGTGATCTTACAGTACCCACTTCAATATTTAAAGTATCACTAGCTTCTCCATAGCTCAATTTTTCGACATCAATAAGAATCAAAATAGTCCTATGTTCTTTGCTTAGTTGTTCCAATAAGTCTATTAACTGCTCGCTAGAATCATCTTGTACTTCTGCTTCTTGAGATATATACGTCGTATTTTCTAAACTTACTATTGGGGCAATACTCTGTCGTCTTTTTACCTTTCTATATTCATCTAGAAAAACTCGATAAGTTAATGTGTAGATCCATGTAGAAAATTTGCTTTCATATCGAAAATCTTTAATATTATTAGCAATCTTTATGAGTGCAACTTGTGTTATATCTTCGCTCTCTATTGGAGGGCGACACCATTTCTGGCAGAGATCATATACATATGGAGAACTTTTTATAATTACATCATTGAGCGCATTTTTATTATCTTTTTTCGCTCGCTCAATCACGATTTCATTTGGCATATCGTAACTATTCACAAAAATAATATTAATACAATAAATGACTAGCTATTGTACAAAAAGTGAATCACTAGATATGTTATTAAACTAAAAGATAAAGTAAATATAGTTAATTTTACAAATGTAACTATATTTGAATATTTAGGTTTATTGAACTGTTTGTTAATTTTTTTAGACTCAGCTTTTGTAAGCTTAACTATAGGAATTCCACTTATTGGAGTTTTATCTGCGTCTAGGAAAGTTTGATCTAACAACTTCGATATATTCTCACGTCTAATCGACAAATCTGGAGAGATTAGTCCATCGATCATCTCGCATAGCTTAAGATCTAAATCAGGTCTAAATGAGCGTAATCTTCGAATATATAGATTGTTATTTTTTAAATCACGCTTATGGACCAAAAGAATTTTCGCTATCATACCAATGGAGTAGAAGTCACTAAGTTGATTCACACTAGCACCAGACTTTCTTTCTGGTGCGCATAAATTAGTATTTGAAAAGATAAAATTAGCTCCAGGATCAGTTGATTCTAAAGAATTGTTTACTGAAAGGTTAATTATCATTGGCTCATTATTTGTTTTAATAACTATATTATCTCCATTTATATTTTCATGAAAAACACCGATTTTATGAGCATAACTCATACCCGAACTGATCTTAAAAATTATTTGAATGATTTCTTTAACTGGTATTGTTTCAAAGTTTTTATTTTCGTAAAAAGAATTGAGTGATTCGTAATCAAACTCTTTCCAAACTAAATACAGTTGAGAATTATTAATAAAAGTGTCGATACATTTTGGGAATAGATCATGATTTAATAACTTACTAACATGGAGTTCGTATCTTATGTTATCTATTGCTCTTTCATCGTTTAATAGATCATCATTTAGTGTTTCTATTAAGACCTGCTTGTCTTGTGTGGTGTCCATAGCAAGCCATTTTTGACGGTAACCTTTAATGCTGATTTTACTAATGACCTGATATCTTTCGTTTAAAAATTCACCAGTTAACATTTTTAACTTTATCTTTCTGTAGGTATGCTCTTTTTGTAAAAAATTCTGAATAAAGAAATGATTTCTTCTCTTGCAAAATGCGAACCAATGCCAAGAATAATTAAACAAGTTAGTAAACCAATTACTGTACTCAAATAAATATTATCAATACCGTGGCCAGCAATAAACCCTAATAAACCACCGCATATACTCGTAATTCCGACGATTGAAGTAGCTTTTCCATTCAAAGCTGGAGTCAAAAAATTCTTTGAGACCATTTTTAGAGCAAGTGGCATGATTAAAAAGTATGACATAGAAAAAGCGATACTCAAACCTATTGCCGGCCAGATTTTTATCAACAATATTGCAAGAATAATATTTAGTGAATTTTGAATAACATTAATTTTGAAAATCCCTTTAGTCTTACCTACCAAGTTTGCAAGCCTAACCACAAATACATAAAATGAAAATGCGCTAGAGAAAATCAAAAAACCAATTAATACATTACCAGCGAGTTTTGCTTGTGAAATAGATATTTCGCCATGTCCAAGGATGATTGTCATGAATGGTCGGGCTATTGAAATACCTAGAGCGCTTACTACGCTAATTAACATTACTATTGCAGTTCCCGATTGTTTCACCAGAGATCTCGTTTCTATTGTGATTTGATTCGGCTGAATTCCTTCTTCGTTTTTTATATCGTGATTCATTGAATGAGAAATTTTTGGTATTGCGATTGTCATAATCGTCATAGCTAAAAGACCATGGGGTAGTTGAAAGAATGCCCATGCTGAAAGATACCTTGAGACACCACCCTCGGTTTTGTTAGCAATGGAAATGATCGCAAACAATGCAATCTGGTTAACAATGGCATAAGAAACCATCCATTTTGATTGTTGTAGCATTTCCTTTATTGCTCTGGTCCTTACCAGACCACGCTTGAACTTACCACCACCTTTAACGTAAGCTATCCCTACGATTAGGCTAATTGCAATTACCCCAAAAGTTGTCCCGAAACCTAAAGTGTATTCAACTTTTTTCAATAGTGCGTCTGAGGGATTATCTCCAAAAGATGAAAGTAAATGTTTTACATAAAATAACATTGATATTACAATTATATTATTTATAACTGGAGCAAATGAACTAGCTATAAATTTGTGTCTTGCTGCTAAGTATGTTTGCATTACTGAAGTTAAAGCATAGAAAAATATTTGAGGTAAAAAACAATATAAGAAAAATAAAACTAATTCGCGTTGAGTATTCGCACTACTTGTACTATTTAAGGAAGTCACGATACTTGCTATTGCAGGTGCAAAAATTAATGATAACAATGTTAAAGCTAAGGATGCAAAAACCATAAAAGTAAAAATAGATTGGTCGTCTTTTTTGTTTTTCTGTTTATATTGTTTAACGAAAAATGGTAAGAGTGTTGATGATATTAAACTTCCTAATACAAGCTCATACATCATATTCGGTATTTCGTTAGATAGAGAATACGAGTCGTTGAGCCTAAAGAAGCCTAATGTTGTCGCCAAAATTAATATTCTTACGAAACCTAAAATTCTTGATGTCAATGTTCCAGCAAAAACATATAATGAGGTACGTGCAGTTTTAGTAAAAGCCATTTATACCAAAGTTTCTTTATGTAAGTTTAGTATTTTTGCAGAAATATTTTTTTTATTCTTTTTATAGTGTAGTAGCCACCAAATTACAAGAAAGATAAATGAACCCACCATAATTCCCAAACCAACTCCAGAAAACGAAGTAGACCTAATTGTGGCTCTTTGGCTTGCCAAGACAACACCATTTTCTACGCTGGACATTTTGATTTCAATTGGAAATGACCCTGAGGTTCTAGTTTTTACTGGCACTCTGATTGTGGTGTTTAAACTATTTAGTGCGACTTTATAGCTATCAGATTCTGTGAAAACCAACTTATCACTTTTTAGTTTAATCATTACTGTAATTTGTTTATTGGTCGTATTTTTTACAGTTACAGGAATTGTACTTTCATTCGATGTCAAAGTAATCGTTCTTTTTTCTGGTAAAGAAATGAAGTCACGCGCATTATCTATTATTACTTTTAATTTTTCTATGTCCTTAGCTATTGATGTTTTTGTTTCAAGTGATGAAGTAACTCTGTAGAAGATATTCTCAGCTATTCTTGCTTCAAGCGAATTTGATCCGTATAGTGATTCAATAGTGTCTGCACGATTCCTTGTATCGTTATAGTCCGCAAGCGTAAGCGAGTCTTTGGGAATATAGCCGTACTCTGTCTTAGCGATTTTTGTCGATAGTTTTCCATTTGTTTTTATCGACACGAAAGCATCGCTTATTGTTGTTGATCTTGTTAATGGATTGTTTTCTAGTGATGACAAAAAAGAGCTAATTGTAGCGAAACTAATTTTTGAAATATCTAACGGGATGATAAGAAAGCGGCTATTTGAAGGTTCCTCTAGCGCAACCACAGAGCTAAAAGCATTCAGGATATTAGATTGGGAATCTTTAGTAGCATTAATATTTAGATGATTCATGAAATCTGTTCTATATGTTGCCATATTTAATGTGGTTTTATCAGTCTCAATTTTTAATGGCAATGATGAAAGCGGGATTGTTGATGAAAATGTATTTTCTCCAACAATAATATTCTTTATTCCGCTATTTGATAAATCTTTAAGAGTTTGATTAGAAACTGATTTAGTAAATAAAATCTTGGGAGTTGTTTGTATTTGGCTTCTTGTCAATGATTCTTGGGTTTTAACTAAGGAATTTAAAAAAACTGATTTCTTAGTGATTTTATTTAATTCAACAATATTCATAGGGGTATATGTATCAGCTATATATTGATTATTAGTATTTTCTGGATTTTGCGCGAAGCTAACAATGGGAATTTGTTTTGATGTGGAATTAATCTGTGAAAAAGAATCTATATATTGTCCATTAATTAAAAATGACTTTGGCGTATTAATGGAATATATGTTGCTGATATTTCTTTCTGTAGTGTTGAATTCTTTCTGAACTATTTTTCCGTCCTTAGTCAAAGCGCCGGATCCATCATATATTTTTTCATCTTTTAAAATTTCGCTATTAATGATTACGGGAACTATATTTAACTTTTCTGAGTATGCTTGTTGGCTGAATATAATTTTTGGGAAATAGGTAATAAAACTATATTGAGTATCTAGTTTTTTGTTGTTGTCGCCCAACAATTCAATTGCAACAGGGTATATCCCAGTTTTACTTAGAGTGAGGCTGTTTGTTGATTCTGGTTCAACAGAATTAATTGAAAAATTAGTTTCAAAATTATTTATAAGATTATTGTCTGTACCGATCTCTGTCAATTGAAAATTATCTATAGGAATGGTTATTTTTGATATAACATTTTTATTAGAAGGTTTATCAACAAAGTTAAATAGTTCTGATCTGGTATTTGTTGATTTAATAACACTGATTTTTATATTAGTAATATTCTCTAGATTAGAAGTAATACCGATAATACCCAAAGTGTCGTCTGTAAGATAGGGTGATAATTTTGATATAGTAAAAGTTGAAGCACTGTCTTTGTGAATAATATTAGTATTGCCATAAGCGACTGAAATTAAAGGTATTGACTGAAGTATCACTAAAAATAGAACAAAAAAAAGGCCAGTTTTCTTAATAGATCTAGTTTTCTCCCTAAAGATGTACTGTTTTAACATATTATTTTCTTTGCAGTATCTCTTAACATAACACTATAACTTTAGGCGTTTTGTGCAGCATTCGCGTTATTCATCAACAAGATTGAGAATCATAAATAATAGGTGAAATCGTTGAAAATGCTAAAGCATGCAACTCCTCAAGACGACATATACAATATGGTAGATCTAGATGAACTTTTACGTTTCGCAATTCATGTTGGTGCATCTGACTTACATGTTAAAGTCGGCTCTCGTCCCCGTGTGCGTATTGACGGACATTTAGAGGAAACAGAATTTACACCTGTAGGACCAAATGATACTGAGCGAATTGCGTTTACAATTATGCCAAAAAATCGAGCAGAAGAATTTATTAAAGATTTCGAGGCGGACTTTGCCTATGCAGTTGCTGGACTTGGAAGATTTCGTGTTAACGTTTTTCGACAACGTGGCTCAATCGGCATGGTCTTTAGGAGAGTAATTCCAGGTATTGCATCATTTGAAGATTTAGGTTTGCCCGTAATTGTACAAAAACTTGCACAAGAACCAAATGGTTTGATAATCGTTTCTGGTCCAGGTGGATCAGGAAAAACAACAACGCTTGCTGCAATGGTCGATCACATTAATAAAACACTCCCACGTCACATAGTCACTATTGAAGATCCTATTGAAATTTTGCATAAAGATAGTTTATCGATTGTTAGTCAACGAGAAATAGGTACAGATACTGATAACTATGCTTCGGCTATGAAGAAGGTTGCACGACAAGATCCTGATGTCATATTGATTGGCGAATTAGATGACTTTGAATCAGTGAAAGCAGCTCTTTCTGCCGCTGAGACAGGACACTTAGTATTAGCTTCTTTTGATGCGATGAATGCTACAGAAACAGTTCAACGTTTAATCGATTTTTTTCCAGCTCATCAACAACATACAGCGCGCATGTCAATTGCTGGAACACTAAAAGGGGTTCTTTGTCAAAGACTTATTAATAAATTAGATGGCATAGGCCGAGTTCCAGCATGCGAGGTAATGTTGGTTAATTCAAGAATTTTTGATCGAATTTCAGATATATCTGGCATAAAATTAGAACTCGAAGATGTAATTGCTGACGGTGAATATTATGGTATGCAATCTATGGATCAAGCGCTCTTGCAGTTATTTGGTGATGGACATATTACTCGTCGTGAGACTTTATCTAATGCAGTAAATCCTAATGAATTGCGTTCAATGATGGAGGCCGTGAGAAGCGAATAGAAAAAAGTGAGTCTGAATTTAAATTAAAAAATATTATCTACGAATGCTCGTTTTCGGCTCGATCCAGTCATTTTGCGACAATATGATTTAATTTAAATCATCGATTCTAATCTGCAACTTTCATCCCGAGCGTAGTCGAGGGATCTTTAATAAATTAGAATATTGGCACATGGAAATCGCACAACGTTTGAACGAATTAAATAAGCTGACGATAAAAGAATCACCAATATATAAGCTTTCTTTACTTTTTGAAAAAGCTGGATATGAATTTAACGTCGTTGGTGGAACAATTCGCGATCTTATATTGGGTGTTGAATCTGATGATTATGATATTTGCACGAACGCAAAGCCAAAAGAGATACTAAATATAGTAAAAGATGTTGCGCAACACCTTTGGCGTCAAGGTGAAGTTTTTGGAACTATTGGCCTTTCATTCGAAGATTTGAAATTTGAAATAACAACATATAGGAAAGAAATCTATGGTGACGATTCACGTAAACCTCAAGTTGAATTTGGTGATGATTTAGAAACTGATCTTTCGAGACGTGATTTTACAATTAACTCAATGGCTTTTAGTTTGCCTGATGCAAAATTGATCGATCCTTATAGTGGTTTAGATGATCTGTTGAATCAGCGTTTAAGAACACCACTAGAACCAAGTGTTAGTTTTTCTGACGATCCACTTCGTATGATGAGAGCAGCGCGATTTATTGCTAGGTTTGACCTTGTGCCTGATATTGCACTGCTTGATGCTGTTGATAAATATCGCTCGCGCATGAGCATTATCAGTGCTGAACGTATTCGCGATGAACTCTGTAAATTATTAATTGCACAAGATCCTTCAAAGGGTTTATATTTTTTGAGTGAAACTAAACTTAGCGACGAGTTTTTTCCAGAATTTAATATTTTGAGTATTCCACAAGACCCACAAAATCATCATAAGGATGTTTTAATCCATACAATTGCCGTAGTTGCTAATACACGTCCTGAACTTCGTGTGCGACTAGCCGCACTTTTCCATGATATTGCAAAACCAGACACTTATGATGTCGGTGAAAATGGTGTCACGTTTCGTTTTCATGAAGTACTTGGTGCAAAAATGACCAGAAAACGCATGCGTGAACTAGCTTTTTCTAAAGAAATGATAAAAGAAGTTAGCCAGTTAGTCTTTTTGCATCTTCGTATTCATACTTATGCAATGGGTTGGACCGATTCAGCTGTTCGACGTTATGTCCGTGATGCAGGAGAGTTATTGGCGGATCTAAATCACTTACAACGTTGTGATTGTACGACTAAAAATCCTAGAAAAGCTAAAGAACTAAGTGATCGTATGGATGATCTTGAATCTCGTATTCTTGAATTGAGCAAAAAAGAAGAACTAAATAAAATCCGTCCACATTTAGATGGGGCGCAAGTAATGGAACATTTAAAACTAAAACCTTCGCGAGAAGTTGGAACAGCCTTAGACTATTTGCTCGAACACCGTTTGGAAAATGGACCTATACCAGAACAGGATGCTTATAAATTATTAGATTCCTGGGCTATAGAAAATTTATAAACCTTCTTTGCGGGCACGAAAAATTACAACAGGTGGAACCATCACTACTGGTTCGTGGTGAAATTCAGGTGCAGGTTCACATATTGAATCAACTTTAAAACCATGTCGCATAAATAGTTCATGTATATTTGATGTTGTTCTTGGAAAAACACTTACTCTTTGCCCACCTCGCATTGTTTCGAACTCGGTATCATCGAAAAAACTTCTGGTGATTCTTGGTGTTCCTAGTGGTAATACTCCAGGGGATGAAACGTATTCATCTTGTTCCACCATGCGCGCAATTGGGTGTTCTAGAGACATGATCATTGGTGAGGATTTTCGCAGTACTCTTTGACATTGTCGAATTACACGATCTAGATCTTGTACTTCATCTAACACTGTTGCTGAAAATACTATGTCTATAGAATCTGCTCTCAGAAATGCGAGGTCGGCGAATGCACCTTGGTGACACTCTACACGAGTAGTATTTGCCGTAGCTTGTGCCGTCGTCATGGCAATTCGTTCTGCGCTAGGGTCAACACAAATTACATGTGCGCCACCTTGAGCCAGAGTTATTGGTGTAGTTAATTCGCCACCACCTAATACCAATATTCGCTTATTTTTTATTTCTCCGAAAAGCCGAGTCGAGGAGTCATTAACTCCGTATCCATATTCGATTGCGTTTTGTATTGAAATAGTCATTATATACACTTAAGCTCATTTATGTGCTTCAATGCAAATAGTTACTATGAGAGTGGCTACTTTTAGAGGTGTCCTCCTGCTTGTTCAAAATAGTTCATCCAAGCCTCTGCAGCGCCCCTTACTGTTCTATCTGGTGGATTCCCATTAGGATCTCTCCTCTTAGGGTTTTCCCAGACAAAAAGTGAACACATTGTTCTGTTTGGGTCATCATGGTCACTAATATCTTCAGATAATGCTAGCTCTAGCATGTCTAAGACTCCTCTAGTCAAGGAGATGAATTCGTCAACATTTCTTTTAACTATTGACGCATGCCCATTTTCTATTAGTTCAACTGCAATTCGATTGTGATGCATTTCGTTAAAACTAGAAATTGACCCGGCTACCATTGCGCCTTTTTTTGCTTTTATAATCACGCTTGCTGTAAGTAAATCTAGATTTTTAATGTTTTTTAATACTAATTCGGTTCTTTCTGCTGGCCTTAGTGCCCAGGCAATAGCATTATGGGCTCTAACTTTGAAACTATCTATGTTTAGTGCCACTTCATCACTAAAGCCTGCATCAATTAAACTATCTGCAGTTTCAAAGTCTAGGTCGTTATATTTTCCCAGTTTTTTGGCTAATCGATCGAGTTTTTTGGCTGACTTTAAATAGTCGGCCCACGCTTGGTTATTGAACATATCAAGATTTTACACTGTTGACCCTTTAAGGTCAATTTAGTGTTATTCTATGGCAAAACAACGAAAAGTGTTCATCTATTTACTAAGCAGCGCATTGCAAATAACTGGGTTGGATTTAGAAATAAAAAAGCCTCTGAGTTTAACTAAGCGATGCATTGCGAAGCACGTAGCTAGTTGACACCCAGAGGTTTTATGGATTTATCCCTTAATGAAATCTTCAACCATTTGATAAGCAACATCATCATGAAATTGTACTGCTGGAGATTTCATGAAATATGCTGATGCACCTTCGAGTGGGCCACCAATTCCTCTATCTTTTGCAATCATTGCACAACGTAGAGCATCAATGATTACTCCAGCTGAATTCGGTGAATCCCATACTTCGAGTTTCAATTCTATGTTTAGAGGAACGTCACCAAAATTACGTCCTTCAAGTCGAATGTATGCCCATTTACGATCGCTCAACCATCCAACATGGTCGCTTGGACCAATATGAACATTGCCAGCTTCGATTCCATGGTCTAATTGGCTAGTAACAGCTTGAGTTTTTGAAATCTTTTTTGATTCGAGTCGGTCACGTTCTAACATATTTTTAAAGTCCATGTTTCCACCAACATTTAATTGATATGTGCGATCAAGTACCAGTCCACGATCTTCAAATAGTCGTGCAAGTACGCGATGAACAATTGTTGCTCCAACCTGTGATTTAATATCGTCACCAACAATTGGTAGGCCAGCTTCAGTGAATTTCCTTGCAAATTCAACGTCACTAGAAATAAATACTGGTATAGCATTTACGAAACCGCAGCCAGCGTCTAAGCAAGCTTGAGCATACATACGTTGTGCCTGCTCAGAGCCTACAGGTAGGTATGAAACCAATACATCTACTTTTGCATCACGTAATTTTTGTGCGACATCAACAGGTTCCTCTAGAGATTCCTCGCAAGTTTCTTTGTAATATTTACCCCAACCATCAAGTGTTGGCGCACGAAATACTTCAACGCCATAATCAGGAACATCACTGAATTTAATAGTGTTATTTTGGCCGGAAAATATAGCTTTAGAAATATCTTGACCTACTTTTGAGGCATCAACATCAAAAGCACAAACAACTTTTACATCGCGTACATGATAGCCACCCATTTCGACATGCATTAATCCAGGTACAGTCTCGCCAGGTTCAGCATTTTTATAATATTCTATTCCTTGTAGCAAGCTGCTTGAGCAGTTACCAACGCCAGCAATTGCTACACGAATTTCTTTATTTGTTTTAGTTGACATTATTATCCTTTTCTTTATTTCGTTCTTGTCGTTAGACCGTTCTGTTTTCTTCGGGCTTTATATTTAAAGTATCCAAAAAATTTATTTGACTATTTATAAAGTTTGCTTCTAATTCTTGCCATTTTTTAAGAAATCTATTTTTTGTCGTTGGAGCAATTTCAAGACGATCTTGTAAAACGCGTTTACGATGTGAGATTAGATTTTTGCTGTCTTCTGGAGATGCATATTCTATGAATGCGAGATGTGCAACAAAAGCTCGATCGTCTGATGCGTTTTTTAAGTATGATGCACTTAATTTTTCGCTGAATGCTTCTCTTCCTAATTGTGTGATTGTATATACTTTACGTTTTTTACGCTCTGACAATTTTGTTTTTGTATTTGGTGATACTTCTGGTGTGACTATCTCTACTGAAACAAAACCTTGGAGATTAAGTTTTGCCAATTTTGGATATAGACTTCCAAATGAAATCAAGCCCGACAATCCAAGTAATCTTTGTAATCTCAGACGTATTTCGTAACCATGCAAAGATTCATCCATTAATAGTCCGAGTATGGCAAGAGATAACATAGCGGACAACTATATCGCATCGATACATCTAATACGCATTATTGCGAGGTTTATTTTTAAGATGTGTAACTCTGGTATATCTTATCTAAATATACGATACTTTATCGGAGAAAAGCGGCAATTACTACAGCAGCGGATATTAAATTGGTAGGTCTGGTGGTCTAGTCTCATTATTCCCAGAAGGCGCATACGTATTAACTACGTATGCGCCAAATTGAAATTGTTGAGTGGTAGTCATAGCTTCTTGGTCGTTATTAATAGTTGTCATTAAGATACTACAAGCAGCATCAGCGACATTAGAGCTATCACTTGCTGGAACTCTCAGTCCAACTAATATTTTATCGACTTGACCATCTGTTAATACCGCACCATTATCGATTAGAAATGAAACAATTTCAAAAGCACTCCCACCACCTGTACCATAACCCTCAATAAGTATTTTATCAATTAGATCATCATCAATTGTCTCCACTGATTTTGAAGGAGGGCTAGGTTCTGCCTGGTGTGTTGGTCTATCAGCCGCCTGTTCGACGCTACCAGCTAGAACTTCCACTGCTTTCATCCAAGGTTCTACTCGAACTTGTAAAGAGGGATCTAATTGTCTTGAGTGAAATAAAAGACCTGCATTCACAATAGAGTAAGTAGCAATAGCTATATCGTCAGGCAAAGCGTCAGCGTTAAAATACGGCCTACAAGCTACTATCAATTTATCTAATTGGTTACTTGTAAATAGTTCACCATCTCTTAGTAGGGATAATACGTCTTGAAATGATCCAGTTGTGAACCCTTGTGTGAGTATATTATCGATCTGGCTATCTTGAATTTTTGGCATTCCAATCTCCTTTTAATGCAGTTATTGCGCGATTAAACCCTTTCTCTACATTCTACACTAATGCTTATATAGTGCGCAAATATCTGAATGCGATATTCTGGACATTGTTAATTTCGCTTCTAGAGCATACAATAGAGAGATGCAAGCCCCTATAAATCCAAAAAAAAATGATGGGGAATACCCCCACGTTGACTATGCGTTAGCGCGACGACGGATATTGCGAGATTTTCGACGTGGGATTTTAACTACATTAGATGTTTGCGATGCTCACCCTGAATTAATAAGGGTAGCCACTAATCACCCATCGCCAACCGATAGGGATTGCCCAATATGTGCGGATAAAGATACGCAGAACTATTTGGTGGAAGTTAGCTATTTATACGGCACAAAACTTGGTAAGGGAAGCGGTAGACCAGTAACAGAATACAATCAACTTGAAATTGCAGATAAAGCAGGAAAATCTTTCCAACGCTACCTTGTAGAAGTATGTATATCGTGTAAATGGAACTTCTTAGTTAGACGTGAAGATCATAACTAAATTCCACCAAAATCTTGTTGCGTACGCGGGTATTCTATGCGGGCAACCATTAGTAAAGATTCTAAGTGCGGATTATCAATAATTACTACTGGAATCTCTTCTTCAATTCTCTCCAGTATATCAATAACTATTTCTCTTGAATCTAGATGACTATAACCCATTCTTAATATTAAATCGAAGTCCTCAATTTTGTATGCAATCGGATCATTTAAAATGTCGTGAAAATAAACCATCACCTCTATTGCTTGTTCATGCTCCATGCAATCTTCTAGATAATGTATAAACCCATTGTGTTGGTGTGGGTGCTCAAATGTATCTTTTATGTAAGTAGTAAAGTTTTCTCTCACAGTATTTCTCGCATACATCATATTTAAATGCCTGTTTTTAAATTCGTTGTGGTCTTGATTATAAAACAGATACATTGGGTTTCTGATTTGATCTATATATGCTTTATGGTGTAAATAGTTTTCGAAGATCTGATCAATCAAAATATTGATCTCTTTTATATCATGTTCACTTCTATTTAAATCTTCTTCAAACTTAAGTAAAACACATAGGGCGTATGTGCCGCCTTTAAATTCCCAAATTTTAGTATCGGGATCGCTTAGTATTCGAGCTATATTCAGAAGAGTGGAATATTCTTTATCTTGAAAGATTCCATCAAAATATCGGTAAAGCTCATCAGGTTCAGCCGATGTATATACAGGTGTAGTATATATATCAAATCCATTTGAGCGCATACATGACTTTAGCATTTAGGCTATATATATAACAAAACCAATATCTCTATTGTTTATGGTCTTTCAAACTAGACTCTGGTTATGGTTTCAAAACAAAAATCACCATCGGGACTGTTCAAAGAACTATCTAACCGTAAGGCGCTAAATGGCGATGTACCTATAGTTGTATTGACAGCATATGATGCTCCAACAACCAGATTTGCGCATGATGCTGACATAATTTTAGTGGGCGATAGTGCAGCAATGGTTGTAATGGGTTATGAATCAACCATGTCAATTACACATAACGAAATGTTGATGTTGGTAAAATCTGTTTCTCGCACCAACGAAAAAAGTGATAATAAAAAACCAATAATTGCAGATATGGTGTGGGGCAGCTATCACGTATCTATTGAGAAAACTATTGAGTCAGCAATTGAACTAATACATGCTGGTGCTCACGCAGTAAAAGTTGAAGGTGGTAAAAAACGCGTTGAAGTAATTAAAGCTTTGGTTAATGCAGAAATTCCTGTAGTTGGTCATATTGGTTTAACCCCACAAAGTATTTTATCTCTTGGAAAATATAGTGTTTGCGGTAAAGATTTTAATGATGCTCAATCTGTTTTGGCCGATGCACATAGTGTTGTTGACGCTGGTGTTTCAATGTTGGTTGTTGAATGTGTACCCGATGGTCTAAGTCGAACAATCACAGAAGAGCTAAATGTTCCGGTAATAGGTATTGGAGCAGGTCGCCACGTTGATGGCCAAGTTTTGGTGATACATGATCTATTAGGTATCAAAGATGGTTCTAAGGATCCGACAAAATTCGTCCGAGAGTACGCCCAAGTTGAGAATATTGCAAAAGATGCAGTTACCAACTTTATGCAAGATGTTAAAAGCGGAGCATTTCCTACAAGCAAAGAGACCTATCATATGTCTGATGATTTAGACAAATATCTAAAATCGGCAAAAGCTGGGCTAGTTCAAGAAATATCTAAGCAAGATTCAACCCTTAGTGAATAGGTTCAACCTCTCGCTTAAATAAAATAAATTAAAAGCCAAATTAACTTGCGAATTTTACTTCGTAGTATTAATATTTAGATTATCTAAGTATTAGAAATGTGAAGTATTTTATGGGTATCAAAAAGCAAACGCTGAATAATGAGCTTGAAGATGAAATTGTAACAACAATTTTTAAATTTATGGCTCTAATTCGGGGTAAGAAAACTGACTCGTCAGCCAGCGAACTAACTTTGGCGCAATTGCATTGTGTTATTGCTATTAACGACACTTCACCTTCAATGGCAGAAATTGCGAATGAACTTGAATTATCGATGCCAACAATAACGGTAACAATAGACAAGCTTGTAAAGCTAAATTATGTAGTGCGAAAGACTGATCCGAGCGATAGGCGTGTTGTAAGAGTTGCACTTACAACGCAAGGCAAAAAAATAACACAAAAAATGCGAGATCAAAAAGCTGAAATTATTAAGAGTGCAATTTCAAAATTGTCAGTTTCAGATCGTAAAAAGACTCGCGAAGTAATGGTTTCATTGCTTGGCGCTTTAGAGGAAAAATAGAAATATGAATGAACATTTAAACAGTAGAACTAAGTCAATCTTATTGGTGCTTGTGTTAAGTTTGGCGCTTGCAATTATTGTTCTAGACACAACATTGCTCAATGTTTCACTTGGCGCAATTATTAAAGATTTTGATACAAATATTCAAAGTATTCAATGGGTTATCACAGCTTATGCCTTAACACTTACAGCGTTTACAATTCTTGGAGGACGCCTCGGAGATATTTTTGGTCGTCGCAAAATGTTCGTACTAGGCGCGATTATTTTTGCAATAGGATCATTCATAACATCAATTTCACAAAATATTCCGACAATGATTATTGGCGAATCGATAATAGAAGGTCTTGGTGCTGCACTAATGATGCCGGCAACATTGTCAATTTTGATCACGAGTTTTCACGGGCGCTCGCGAGCTATGGCTATGGGTATGTGGGGTGGGGTTGCGGGTGCTGCATCTGCACTTGGACCAGTATTAGGTGGGTATCTAACAACTCACCATTCATGGAGATGGGGGTTTCGAATCAACCTTGTTGTTGCTCTAATTCTTGTATGTTCATCAGTGATAATTAAAGAAAGCAAAGACCAAAGAATCAAACATAATTTAGACTGGGTAGGAATAGCCCTATCGTCATTAGGACTATTATCTTTTGTGTATGGAACTATTGAAGCATCGACTTATGGTTGGTTCACGAGAACACGCGAGGTACGTCTTGGTTCGACTTTAATAGAAATGCCATTTGGACTTTCTTTTGTCCCTTACACAATGTTATTGGGTGTAATTTTACTAAGTGTATTTGTGTGGTGGGAGGTGCGTCTAGAAAAAATCGAAGGACGTACTCCATTAGTCTCAATAAAACTGTTTGAAAATAAAGTCTTTAGTTCTGGAATTACAGTAATGGCGATTTTTGCACTTGGTCAATCAGGTCTAATCTTTGCACTTCCTGTATTTTTTCAGTCAGTTCGAGGATTCACCGCCTTAAAAACTGGAATCGCCTTGATTCCTATGTCGCTAATGATTTTATTTATCGCGCCACTAGGTGGGTACCTCTCGAGCAAAATTCGTCCTCGTCTTTTAACTCAAATAGGAATGGTTATCCAATTTATTGGATTATTGATCTTGCGAGACACATTTTCGGTCACCGCAAAATCTGACGATTTTGTCATTGCCTTATTAGTTATTGGTTTAGGGATGGGATTTGTATTTTCGCAAATAACAAACCTCACGCTTTCTACTATTAAACCAAAAGAAGCTGGTGAGGCTGCGGGTGTTAACAGTACAATGCGCCAATTAGGTGCAACTTTTGGTTCAGCAGCAATAGGTTCTATCTTACTAACAGTATTATCTTCTAGTGTGACATCAGGTATTTTAAATAGTTCAAAAATACCAAAGGCTTTAAAACCACAAATCGTTTTGGCTGCAAAACAACAAGCTTCAGGTATTGAGTTTGGTGGGATAAAGAATCTTGGTGCTAAAATCCCAAAATCCGTTGCAAATGAAATCATAAATGTTACACATCAAGCTACTGTTAGCGGAAATAAGGCTGCGATATTAGCTAGCGCAATTGTGTGTATTTTTGGCTTCGGTGTTTCTTTCATATTGCCCAATATGAAGAAAATAACAGACTCAGAGCCTATGCATGAGAAAGAAAAAGAAATAGCCTAACTACTGTTTTGTACCAATTTTCTAGTTGTGTTAATGTGGCTCTATATTAATAGTATTCACTTAGGGTGAATGGGGGAGTTCTTTGATGATTAAAGGTAATGTTGTTGTAGGTACTTTTGGCGAAAAAAGTAGTCCCAAAATTGATCCTAACGGTCGGTCATTCAGACTTAGACTTAGACCAGGCGCGTCAGTAGTTACACAACTGCACCGAGTTAGCATTGTTAGATTAAATATAACTCAAGATGAAAGAAAACAAATTGCTAATTGGTTAATTGCCCTAGATCTATTAAGTGGACAATTATATAAAGGAAAGTTCGGGTTAGATAAAGAATTACACCCCATATTCCTTGAATATTTAGAAGATCTTGATAATCGAAATGATCCAGCATTGGAACGTAAAACTAAGGATACTTATTTGAATCTAGCTAAAGAAATTGTTGATATATATAGGGAACAGCACCCTGACAAGCCAATTTCACCCATCGTGCGCTTAGGTGGAGTATCTAAACTAGTTAGGCTATTAAAATCAAGTCAAGAAATCGCAGATTTCTTAGTACAACACCCAGAAATTGAGGGTCCTACTTCTTTATTGGATCTCGATGACAGAATGAAACTACTTGTTGGCCTTGAGGTTGTTGATAGATGCGTTGAACGAATACTATTCTTTGAAGGGTTGGCAGAGTATCAGCTTGGACTGGGTGTTGGAGATGATTGCCAATCTAGGCCACATACCCCTGCACCACCCACCTTGCACATAGTTTAATATTAATTCTGAAGATAGATCATACATAAGCGTTTTATAGGTTTTTGTCTTTATTGTCGTTTTATATTAGAATGGAATATAGCATTTCTCTTAATTCAAGGATGAAAATTTAAATGACTGATACACCAGGACAAAATAGGCCAGTAACTAGTTTGGCTGATGCACGAGCAGCTAGAAAAATTGCGGAACAATACGCTGAAAATCTAGTAACTTTTAGGCATGCTCTAGATAGCCCCAATCCTGCCGTTGGTTCAGACGAATGGATTCAAGACATGAACTCAATTGAGGCTGCAGATGCTGAAGCAGTCAAAGTTTGGTTACAAAGATTTATACAACTCTCAAATAAGTATCTTAAAAATGACAGTAAAACTAGGTTCAGGGAACTATTGTCTCGCTATAAACTACCCGAAGGGTACAACGGAGATTTATGGTATTCATATATAAGAGGATTGATTGATGATCCAAATGAAAACTATTCAACATATTTCGAATTAAGCCCAGATCAACTTAATAAAATCTTAGATAGATATGAGGATAATGAGGCTATAGAAACCCTTTATGCCAAAAGTGCAGTTATAAGTGCATTACTAACAGGTCAAAAAAAATCAAAAGTAGAATTAATTGCATTCCAAAATTTGCCAGTAGCTATGCAATTAGGAGTTGTTCGAGGACTATTCGATATATATTTAAATATAGAGATAAAAAAACTTACAAAGGATAGAGAGGAATTGCCAAAAATTGGACCAGGCTTGAGTGGTCTAGATGGTGTTGAACCTGCAACTACTATACCGGGTGGCAGTGATCTCGGCGCCAAAGACAATTTCCCTGGGCTTAGGCTTGTTCTACCACCACAATAGCTTCAACTAGCGTTATATAAGCAGATTCACCTATAATAATCTATCCACAAACCTGTTCGTTTACCATAATTTATAACATTCGTTTTAAATTGAGTATTCGAGCTCGATACTTTCAGATAAAGTACGATCCATAGGAGAAAAATGAGACCATACGAAGTAATGGTGATTTTCGAAGGCGAACAAGAAGAAGCCAACGTTAAAACATCAACAAAAGAACTTACTGATTTAGTTGCCGGTTCTGGTGCAACAATCGGAAATGTAGATCACTGGGGAAAACGCAAATTTGCCTATCCTATCAATAAAAAAAATGAAGGATACTACGTAGTTTTTCAAACTATGGCAGAACCCGAAATCATGGCAGAACTTGGACGTCAATTAACATTGGCAACTAACGTCGTGCGTCATATAGTCCTACGAATTCCGCAAGAAGTATTTGTTTCATAGTTTTTGACAGTGTGTAAGTACTTTTGTGCTTGTCACACCCACCTGCTAAACATATAGATAACAAATATAAACACACGAAAGGTAGTCAAAATGGCAAACTCAAACTCAATAACAATTGTAGGAAACATAACTTCTGACCCGGAATTACGATTCACACCATCAGGTGCAGCAAACACAAAATTCGGTGTTGCGGTCAACCGTAAATGGAAAGATCGTAGCGACCAATGGCAAGAACAAGTAAGTTTTTTTAACGTCGTACTTTGGCAAGAACAAGCAGAAAATGCAAGCACTTCTTTAACTAAAGGTGCTCGCGTTATCGTTACTGGCCGTTTAGAACAACGTTCATACGAAGATAAAGAAGGTGTAAAGAAATCAGTAGTAGAAATTATTGCTGACGAAGTTGGTCCATCATTGCGATGGGCTTCAGCAAGCGTTGCTAAGAATGAAAGAAAAGAAGGTGCCTACCAAGGTGGCGGACAACAAGATTCATCGCCTCAGGCACAAGCACAAGTAACCGTACCAAATTATGACGAATTCGGTGACGAACCGTTCTAAAGAAATTAATAGTTAGGGTCTGCATCTCGGCGAGCTTTGCTTGCAAGGTCTGACCCTCCCTAGTAAATACTGGGATATATATAGGAGAAAAATGGGAAACCAAAATAAAAGAAGAGCACCAGAAAACGACGCTCGTAAATTCCGTAAGAAAAGTTCAATTCTGAACCAAGAAGGCATTACTTACATTGATTATAAAGATGTTAACTTGCTTCGCAAATTCATGTCAGAGCGCGCAAAAATTCGCCAACGTCTAGTTACAGGTAATTCTCAAAAACAACAACGTGAAGTCGCAAAAGCTATTCGTATTGCAAGAGAAATGGCATTATTGCCGTTTACTGTTCGCCAAGTTACATCAAAAACTAAAAAACGTCGCGACGGTGACGATGAAGGCGAATTAAGACTTGAAGGCGACGATGGTCCAAAAATTAAAAAATATGGCGACCGACCTGATCGTGGTGCTCGAGGAGACAAAAATTCTTCAAGTTCAGAACGTGCTCCAAAGAAAATTGAAGCAACCCCTGATACTAAAGAAGCTCCTAGCGAAGTAACGCAAGAAATAGCTAGTGAAGCACCAGTTCCTGTAGCTGTAGGTGCAAGTACTGAAGCAATAACTGAGGAGGCATAAAAATGAAAGTTATTTTACGTAAAGACGTAAAAGGCCGTGGCCGCACTGGAGATATCGTAGAAGTCGCACATGGCTATGCCAGAAACTTCTTAATACCTCAAGGAATAGCAACACTTGCAACAGATGGCGCTTTAGATCAAGCAAAATCAATGCAGCGTGCTCGTGCACACCGTCTAGAGAAAGAAAAAATTGGGGCGCAAGCAACAGCAGATATACTAAATATTGCAAAAGTAGAGATCAAAGCCAATTCTGGCGAAGAGGGAAAGCTTTTTGGCTCTGTGACAACAGCAGATGTTGCTAAAGCAATCACTGAAGCAACAAGTATAGAGATTGATCGACGAGACTTAACTCTTGATGCTCAAATTCGTTCACTCGGAACATATATTGCAACAGTTGACTTACACCCAGAAGTGAAAGCAACCATAAATATAGAAGTAGTTTCTGTATAAATTATGTTTAATAGTGTAGATCTCTGTAGCCTAAGTAATTAGTTATGGATTTCTACGCTCAAACAATGGTCGAATTAATCGCCGCACTTGGTGGGGCAATGGTGTTCGGGAATCTTTTAGCAGTGATTAAACGAAAACGCGATAAAAAGATTGCACAAGAGTCTTTGAAGACAAACCCTCGGGCAACAAAACAAACGACATCTACTTTGGTAAAAAACCAGGTATCGCAAGGAAAAGCAACACTTGCAATAGCTCCACTATATCGCTCAATAATATATATAGTTATTGGTCTTTTTGTTCTTTCTTGGGCAGTCGTAACACTGGTCGTTTCTTAATTTTATCAAAACCTAAATCAAAAGCACCAGAAACCTTATGAACGATTTTCTCACTAGGATCATAGTAATCAATTAAAGCTTTTGTTTTAATATCAAACTTAACAGCGATCATACGAATACAATATGCGAAAATAATCGCACACCATGCACATAAATCGAATTCTAATTTAAGCAGCCGCGACATTATTAAATATAAACCTACGCTAAAAAAAGATGCAACTCCAAACATCCTGCCTGGAATTAAATTTTTGCGTTTTCTGCCCATTACAATATCGCGCAGAAGTCGACCTCCAACACCATTAATAAACCCAACAATGATTGCAGAAAAAATGCTTAAACCCAAACCTATAGATTTTTGTGTTCCATAAACCGAATTAATACCAATACCCAAGGCTTCCACGTTAATAATCAACAAACCAATAGGACGTGTTTTTAAAACGCTGCGTGCTAAAAATACAACAATAATTGCAACTAGCAAAACAGCGCTATAACGCCAATTAGTGATAGCCGATGGTTTTTTATCCAAAAAGATAGAGTCACGAATGATACCTCCACCAGCACCTGAAATTATGGTGATAATTGCAACACCAACAGGATCATAGCCTTTTTTTAGTGCAATCAGTGAGCCAGTAATAGCAAACAAAAAAACAGCAATTAAATCATATAGTATAGGGAGAGCAAAATTATCAGTGATAGGAAATAGTATATCGACCTTTAGTCAATAATTGGTACTAATAATTGGTATATATGAAATATTCACTAAATGCGTTTAAGATATAGAAATGTTAGATGAACAAAAAGTAAAACAGATATGGGAAACCAAAATAAAAGAAACTTTTGAAGAATATATTAGAACCCCGAATGTTTCCCCAGCATTTAATCATAATTGGAAACTAGATGGCCATATGCAAAAAGTTGTTGAACTATACGAAACGTGGGCAAAAAAAAATACTCCAGAAAATGCAACAGTCTTTATACAAAATATTGAAGAAAAAACACCACTTCTTGTTATAAATATTCCAGCGCGTGAGGTAAATAATTCTGATACTATCTTGCTTTATGGACATCTAGATAAACAGCCTGAAATGGTGGGTTGGAATGATGGAATCGATCCATGGTCACCAACATATCAGGGGGATCGTCTCTATGGTAGAGGCTCAGCAGATGATGGTTACGCAATGTTTAGTGCCGTTTTAGCTATTAATGATATAGAAGAACAAAAGCTTGCGCATCCTCGTTATCTGATAATAATTGAAGCATCCGAAGAAAGCGGTTCACCTGATCTGCCTTTTCATCTAGAACAACTGTCATCAAATTTATTGTCTCATTCATGTAAAGAATTAGAAGAAGTATCAATGGTGATATGTTTAGATTCAGGTGCGCTCACCTATGAACATTTATGGATCACAAATTCATTGCGCGGATTGATAGAAATACATTTAACAATTAGAACCTTAAAACAAGGTACGCATTCAGGAGGTGCTGGTGGAATAGTGCCATCAACTACTCATGTATTAAGAGCATTATTGGATCGGATTGCAAAATCGCCTTCGGGAGAAATACTTCTAGAAGAACTAAATGTTGAAATTCCAAAAAATATTATTGAAGCTGCAGAAAACGTTGCATTAATTTTAGGAAAAAATAATCCACATGGTTTACCATTTGCAGAAAACGTTGAACCTTTAGATAAGAAAGTTTCAGATCAACTAATTGCTAATACGTACAAACCGGCATTAGAAATAATTGCAATTGAAGGAATACCTAAAATTGAAAATGCAGGAAATGTATTATTGCCAGAAGTTAAAGTCGGTCTAAGTTTTAGGTTGCCACCAGGTGTGAAGCCAGAGATTGCAATAGCTGCTATTGCAGAAGAACTTAATAGAGATACACCCTACAATGCTCAGATATCATTAAAAATCGAATCATTAGCTAGTGGTTGGGCAGCTCCAATTCAAAAAGAATGGCTTACTAACGCTTTAAATGAAACATCAATGAAACATTTTGGAAAACCTGCACAATACATGGGCGAAGGTGGAACAATACCATTCATGTTTATGCTTGGTGAAAAATATCGTGATGCACAATTTATGGTTACTGGATTATTAGGTCCAGAATCAAATGCACATGGACCAAATGAATTTCTACATTTGCCAACATTTTTTAAATTGACAGCATGTGTAGCAGACGTACTAAGTTCCTATCAGTAACTCTTTTAGTTCTTCCAATAGGACTAATTAAACATTTCTGCGAATGGTACAATGCTATTATGAATAATTCGTACTGTTTTACAAAGGACACACTTACAAGAAAGCCTACAAAAAGCGGTGATTTAGACGGCCTATTATTTGCAGCTAAGGACTTGATCTCCATAAAGAATCACATTAGTTCTTTTGGTAGCCGAAGATGGAGAGAAACACACCAAGCTGCGGATCATGATTCGTCTATCTTGACTAATTTACTAAATGCAGGTGCAGAGTTATTCGGAATAACCAAAATGGACCAGTTAGCTTATTCAATAATTGGAAATATAGGAGAAGACGAAGCGCCGATAAATATAAATTACCCTAAAAGATTTTGCGGGGGATCTTCATCTGGTAGTGCATCCGCAGTTGCAAGTGGCATCGTTGATTTTGCTATAGGATCAGATACGGGAGGAAGTATCCGTGTGCCTGCAGCAGCATGTGGAATATATGGGCTTCGGACAAGCTTTGATTGCCTCCCGACTGATGGGGTCAGTGAGTTAGCTAAAAGTGCAGATGTTTTGGGGTTCTTTGCGAATAAACCCGAAATCTTAAGCAGGCTAATGTCGATTTTTACAGTTGGCAATAGTAAAAGTACTATTTTTAAACGGCTACTACTTCCTCAGAATATACATAATTTAACAAGTTTTGAGGTAGAAGCAATAGGAAATTATGCCCATGTTATTGCAAAGAATAAAGATTTGATTATCGAAACATTCGATGAAAGTAAATTCGTATCTAATAAAGTCAGAGAATTATTTGCACGTACACAAAGTAGGGAAATATGGCGAGCTCATGGTATATGGGCAAAAGAGAATTTGTCTTATCTAGCAAAAGAAGTACAAGATAGATTTGCAATATGTGAAGAATTATCAATGGATTCTCAAGAGATAATTGAAAGTGATTTGCAAGATAAAGATGATTACAATAAAAAACTCAAAGAATTTATTGGATACGATGGAGTAATGTGCCTACCTATACTCGGAATAGAAGGACCAAATAGGAGTATGACTGATGAAGAATTACTTAATTTTCGTTCAAAAACATTTATTCTCGCTGCTCCCTCTAGTTTGTCTGGCTTGCCTCAGATCTCTGCACCGGTACCAGAATTTAGTACAAATATTGGCCTAATAGGACCTAAAGGTAGTGACTTAGCTTTGGTTGATCTCGTCTCAAATAAGACTTCATAGGAGATCTATATACTGGAATTCAGTGGTTTATATACTTAATTGGAATAGCTTTTATAAATATTTGTTATAAACTAATATAACAAATATTTATAAGTAGGGAAGTATGTCAAATAAGGTATTAGAAAAAACATTAAAAAATGTGGACAAAGAAGATATGAACCCTGGATGGGCAAGTGGTCAATCTACTGCCGTTGGCTCTATGTCAATTCAAGATCAGGCTTTCAACAATTCAGGTACTACAGCAATTTCTGGCTCAGGAACTATGACAGTCGGTGGATCAGCTAGAGCGGCAATGGTTCTATTTGCAATAATCGTTGCGACTGGAACATGGGCATGGGTTTCAATACCTGAAGATAAATTTACCTTAGCCTTGTTTGGTGGAATATTCGTTGGATTAGCATTTGGTTTAATAACCACATTTAAACCAAAATATGCTCGTGTCACAGCACCATTGTATGCAGTTGCTGAAGGTGTAGCCCTTGGCGCAATTTCAAAAGTTTTCGAATATGCATATAACGGCATAGTTGTTCAAGCAATATTGGCAACGGGTTCAATAGTGTTTGTTATGTATACGCTCTATGCAACTGGAGTAATTAAAGTAACTCAAAAATTTCGTAAAATCGTTATTGGTGCAACTATGGGTGTATTCGTATTTTATATGTTGAACCTAGTTTTAGGACTTGTAGGGGTGGACTTACCATTAATCGGTGATACTGGTCTTTTGGGTATTGTGTTTTCCTTGGTTGTGATTGTAATTGCAGCTTCGAACTTGGCTTTGGATTTTGATTTTATTGAACGTGGAGCACAAGCTGGTTTGCCTAAATATATGAACTGGGCTGCTGGATATGGACTCGCAGTTACTGTAGTTTGGATCTATTTAGAGGTACTTCGTTTGCTATCTAAAATCCGCAACTAGTTAGAGCATTTTTTGCTATAAATTATTGAAATACATATGTATAGATTTTCAAACTAAATAAGTTTATTAGACCAAAGTTTACTAGCTAGTGTTGAAAGGCCTAATAGTATTAGTCCTACAAAAACAAAGGTTCCTTCGTAGCTCACTTCTACTTTATTGCCTCTTAATGATCCTATTGTTTTCTTATATGCGTCTTTGAGCGAATCCGCACCACTTGCTTTGTAATACTCGCCACCTGTAGCTTGCGCTATAGACTTCATGTCGTCTTGAGACTCTTGAGCTATTGTGCCAAAAGACGTCTTACCTCCAACCTTTGGAATCATGGCTATTGTGTATATTGCAGAATTTGAATCCTTTGCGTACTCTTTAGCATCAGAAAGTGCCAAGCCATCTGTTGTGTCACCATCGGTTAATAAGACTATCGTACTTGTCTTTTTAGCTCCTGCATTTTTAACACTTAAATCTGTAGTTTTGCCTGAAGCCAATAAAACATTCTCTGCAAGTTCAACTGCTTGTATCGAAGCATCGCCTACAGCAGTTCCACCCTCATAGTCGGCCCTATCAATTACTTTCAACACTTCGTCTTTATCTCGTGTTGCTCTAATTGCTATATTTACTTCTGAGCTAAATGTAATTACGCTCATTAAAGGTTCACCAGAGATTGTACCCACAAAATCCTTGATGGAATTTTTTGCTGCTTGTAATCTCGTTGGCTTAATATCAGATTCTTGCATAGAGTTACTAACATCTAGAACAATAACTATATGGTTTTGCTTTAATGTTGCTTCCCGTTTTATTTTAGGTCCACTAACACCTATGATTAAAACTAATATTCCAACAATGAAAGAAATAGTTGGGATGATTTTCTTTAATTGTGTCTGTCTGCTACCTGAAACAATTGAATCAAAAATATCAGCATTTGCGTATTTAATAGCAACTTGGCGATTTCTAAGTCGCATTAATAAAAAGACAACAATTAATACTATGGGGATTATTATTAGCCACAAGTATATTGGATCTGTAAATTTCATTATTTCCCCATTTGGTTTAGTTGCTTGTAGAAAGCAAAAGCACGCACAAAATCTTTTTCAAAATCATCGTGTGTATCGGTCTCTATATGTGTGATATTAGAACTATTTAAAGAATCTATTAGTTTGCTATTTTTTATTTCGCAGATCTCTTTATATTTATTCCTAATTTTTATAGAAGATGTATCAACAGAAGTAACTCTACCTGTATCTGGATTTATAAAGTCAACTATTCCTGCATTAACTAGTTCTAAATCTCTTTTGTCGCTATTTTGAATTAGGACAACATGGTGTTTCGTATTTAAATACTGCAATAAACTTAATTCCTCTTTTAGCTGGCTAGGTTTAGAGATACTCATTGGTGAGATAACAATAATTGTACTTCTCCTAACCGCAAGTGCGCCTATCTTTTTTAGCAATGTAGATAAGTCGGACTGTGAATCATCTTTAGTTCTATCTCTGGCATCGAATGACTGGTATTGTTCAAGCATCCTATAAACCAGATTAGAGTTTGATTCTGGTTTAAAGATAACGCTACCATCTTTATCTCCCAAAATAAAGCCAACTCTATTTCCTTGAGATTTAAGGATGATCATTGCAGATAGCAATGCCGAATATAAACCAAGTTCACATTTTTTTATTCGACCAGTTCCATAATGTGTTGAAGGAGCTAAATTCAAAACTATCCAGGAAGTCATTTCTTTTTCTGCTTCTTGGTCACGAACATAAAGTTCTTGTGTTCTTGCTGTAATTGTCCAATCAATTCTTCGAACATCATCACCAGGGAAATATTTTCTTGCTTCACTAGGCTCCATACCGGAGCCAGGCATTATATTTTTATAGATACCGTGTGCTAGCCCATCTAATTTTTTCCTTATAGTTAAATCAATATACGAAATAATTTGTCGCGGATTCTCTCCCGCGAAAAGTGGATTCGCATGATTACACTTAGGCATTAGAAACCTTTTTATGCCTGTGGGTTTACAGGTGGTGCTACAGGAGCGGCTGGTACTGTAGGTGTAGCAACAGGTGGAGCTACTGGAGGAGCAGAGATAGTGTGCGAAACGTTAGGAATGCTAGATAGGTCAAACTGTGACATTGCTGGCATCGGTACACTCTCTACTACTTGTTCAACAAAAGCATCAACATGATATCCAGATGCTATTGCTTCATATGAAAGCAATACTCTGTGACGTAGAACATCTGGTGCTAATTCTTTAATATCTTCTGGCAATACATAATTCCTACCATTTGAAACAGCACGTGCACGCGCACACTTAACAAGTGCTAGTGAGGCACGTGGGCTAACGCCAACATGTAATAAAGAAGCGAATCGACCTTGGCGAGTCTGTGAAATAAGTGCCACTATGTATTCAACAATTATATGATCTACATATATAGTATTTGTTTGTTTTTGTAATTCAATAATATCCTCTAGAGTAAAGATCTGATTTACCGTCGGAACACTAATACTCATTCTACGAATTATTTCAGATTCCTCTGCAGGATTTGGATAATCCAAAACAAGTTTTGTCATGAACCTATCTCTTTGTGCTTCAGGCAATGGGTAAACACCCTCAGATTCAATAGGGTTCTGAGTAGCAATTACAGAGAAAGGTGAAGGCATCTCAAATCGACTTTTGTGAATGGTAATTTGGCCTTCAGCCATAACTTCTAACATTGCCGATTGAACTTTTGCAGGTGCACGGTTTATCTCGTCTGCTAAAACAAGGTTTGCCACAATAGGTCCAAGTTCAACATCAAATGCTTCTGAAGATTGATGGTAAATACGTGTACCAACAATATCTGAAGGTAGTAAATCTGGCGTGAACTGAATACGCTTAAATGTTCCACCGATACATTTTGCTAAAGTCTCAACAGTTAAAGTTTTGGCTAGACCAGGAGAGCTCTCGACGATGCAATGTCCTCCGGCTAATAAAACTATCACTAGTTTTCTTACAAAATCATCTTGTCCAACTATGACTTTTTTAATTTCGAAAACAAGATTCTCAATTTTTTCTGCTGCTGTAGTTGTATCCATAGTATAATATCGTAGTCTAGTATCGATACTTTAGATTCTTTATTAAGGTTTCGATATCTAAAGACGAAAACCAAGGCAAATTATGAAAATATATAAAGTAGCATTTCTTCTTATCATTATTTTAGGTATTTCGGGATGTGGAAAAATAAGTAGTAATGAAACTGTTAGTGACGCAAAAATTAAATCAATTGAAAAATATCGAAATAATGCTAATAATACTTGTGCAAAAGCAGCATTTTCAACAGCTCTAAGTGAACTTACAAATGATCAATTTAAGCTACTAAATGATTCACTAACAAAGCAAAAAGCACCAAAAGAACTAGAATTAGTTCATAATCAGTTGATTAAAGAGCTCAAAGGTGCAGATAATAAATCTATTATAGCTATTGTTAGCAAATATGCAGAGAAATTACATCTAGACAAATGTTTGCGTTCAAGCAAAGTGAATATTCCTGAAGCTCCTCAAAATCCAAGTCCTTCAACTCCGCCTCCATCTAGTGGAAGCGGTGGCGGAGGCGGAGGTGGAAATAAAGGTTCTATTCCACCTGGCGGCGGGATCGATGACGATTCGCCAACATTAATAAACGGATTCACTGTGACAAAAGACAGAGATGTTTGGAGAAGCTATTTTAAGAGAATCAATTCATCGTGTACATCATTAAGAATGGCTAAAGAAGCACTAATTCAAGATTTGACAACTATTAGTGGTGGTGCAATTGTGAATGGCTCTTCTCTTTCTGTTCTTTATAGTGATGCATATGATATGACTAACACTTTGGAAACATTGCAATTTGATATAGATTCTGATTATGGTCAATCTCCTCCCGATACTTTTGAATCCAGTAAGAGTAATGCTATTTCAGAAATCAAAAAAATCAAAAAAATCATTGATGCATCTATATTAACAATAGAATCTGAATCAAATAAACCTTCACCTGATTCTACAAAAATGATTGTATCTGCAAATAAAGCACTTGCGGAGCTTCAAACATTACAACCGGTTTTAGCAACCTTAGGTTTGACTGGCTGTCCATAATTTTATAGTTTTCTCATAAATATAATTAAAATCAAAAATGATGGTATATAACTTCTCTATATGTCTAGAATGTAGTCATGACTGGAAAATTAGCCCCCGTATGGTTTCATGTAACAGATCTAGAGGTAATAAAAGGCGAAGGGGTATTTGTTTATACGCCTAATGGTGATAAATATTTAGATTGTACATCTGGAATTGCTGTAACATCAACGGGGCATTGCCATCCGCATGTGGTTAAAGCTATACAAAAACAAGCAGGTGAATTTATTCATTCTCAAGTGAATTGTTATTCCCATAATTTGTTACAACCACTTGCTGATGAGTTGGAAAAAATAACTCCCAAGGGTATCGATACCTTTTTTTATGCTAATTCTGGGGCAGAGGCAACTGAGGCTGCAGTTAAATTAGCCAAACAATCTACTGGAAAACCAAATATTATTGTTTTTAATGGTTCGTTTCATGGGCGCACTCATATGACTATGGCAATGACTACTTCCAAGACAGGTTATAGGGCTGGTTATTCACCATTACCAAGTGGAATATATGTAACTCCGTTTCCGAAATCTGTTGGAAGCAAGAAAGAACGCGAAGACGAGATTGATGCCTGTCTAGATCAGCTTAAATATATCTTGCTGTCACAAAGCGCTCCTAGCGAAACAGCAGCGATAATCATGGAGCCCGAGCAAGGTGAAGGTGGTTACATTCCGGCGCCTGCTAGGTTTATGCAAGGTGTATCTAACATTGCTAAAGAAAATAATATACTCTTTGTTGCAGATGAAGTTCAATCAGGTTTTGGGCGTACTGGAGAATTTTTTGCAATGGATCACTACGACGTGATACCTGATATTTTAATTATGGCAAAGGGAATAGCAAGTGGATTTCCTTTTTCTGCAATTGGCGCAAGTGAAGAGCTGATGAAAAAATGGCCTACTGGTTCACACGGTGGTACCTATGGTGGAAATCCTATTGGCTGTGCCGCTGCCTTGGCCACAATTGAAGTCATGAACACAGAAGGGTTTATGCAAAATGTACGTGATCGTGGTGTGCAGTTAAGAAATGGGCTATCTACTCTGGCCGAGAAATATTCGATTATTGATGATGTTCGCGGCTTTGGATTAATGGTAGCTGCTGAGTTTAATGACCCGAATGGTAAACCTGATAATGTAAGATGTTCTGATGTTATAAATCATTGTAGGCAAGAATCTAAGGTTTTAATGATGAATGCTGGAGTATACGGAAACATTATTAGATTCATGCCTCCTTTGATTATTAACGAAGATGAGATCAATACGGTAATAAAAGCCGTAACTAAGGCATTAGAAGCAACAAGCTAATAAATATAATATTAGTTAATAACATTAACCTAATACTCCTTTGATTTTACCACAGTGGATAATTGTGAGAAAATATACAACACTATGGTCGAATCAAAAACTATTCCTCAATATAAATCAATTTTATTCTATAAGTTTGTAAATCTTAAAGATCCTGAAATGGCTGTTCTGTGGCAAAAAGAATTGTGTAACCGACTTGGTCTTAAAGGTCGCATAATATTGAGTCCTCACGGTATTAATGGAACTTTAAATGGTGATATATATAATTTAAAAAGATATAAATCACAAATGAATGCAAGTGGATTATTCAGAGGTATACATTACAAGTGGTCAGAAAGTGACGGTGGTGAATACCCGAAGCTTAGTGTCAAGGCTCGTGATGAACTTGTAAGTTTCAAAGCGCCAGACAAAATAGAAATTGATGATGAACTTGGTGTTGTTGGTGGAGGAGAAAAACTACGACCAAAAGAATTACATGAATTTATTGAAAACAATAAAGAAGATGTTTTGTTTTTTGATGGTAGAAATCTCTATGAAAGCGAAGTTGGTAAATTTAAAGATGCTGTTGTCCCTATTGTAAATACCTCTCGAGAATTTATCGATGAAATACAAGATCCTAAATATAATGCAATCAAAGATAAAAAGATTATTACGTACTGTACCGGCGGTATAAGGTGTGAAATTTTGACTGTCTTAATGAAAAATCGTGGATTCAATAATGTATACCAATTAGATGGTGGCATCGTAACTTATGGAAAAGAGTTTGGTGATGACGGACTTTGGGAAGGGAAATGTTATGTCTTTGATGGTCGAATACTCCAACCTTTCTCCGAAAATGCAGAATTAATAAGCAAATGTAGAGAATGTGGGGTTCCAACAGATAGATACTCACATTGTTCAAACGAACCGTGCGGAGCTCAAATGATTATATGTCAAGAATGCGAAGATAAAGATGTTGAGCATTATTGTGTTGCTTGTGGGCCAAAATTCTCCGCTAAATCATTGAGTATTTAGATATTAAAACCAATAGATGTTAGAAGTAGCTACCACAAGCCAGATTTCTATACGTTTTTTGGATATACTAATAGGTCTCGGAGAGCTGCCGCGAGTTGTTAGAGTGCCGTATTCGGCCTTTTAGGAATTCGTTAAAGTAATCTGAAATGGAGAGCTGCCAGAGCGGCCGAATGGGCTTGCCTGCTAAGCAAGTGTCTGTAGCAATATGGACCGAGGGTTCAAATCCCTCGCTCTCCGCCATTTTTCGTAATTATTGCTATGCATAAAGCAAATTTTGCGATTGTTTGGTATTTATAACTTTTTTAACTATTGGAACCTGTAAGATTATTTATAAATACTTAAGAAGGATAAGCATTGGGCAAGAATATTAATAACTCTAAAACTATATTAGTTGTTGAAGATGAAGTTTCGCTAAATAATTTATATGTCAAGTTTCTTGAAACAGAGGGATATATTGTTGAATCTGCAAAGAATGGTCAAGAGGCTTTGGAAATATTTAATGCTAGAAAACCTGATCTAATATTATTGGATTTAAGTATGCCTGTCCTTGATGGGGTCGGTTTTTTAAAAGAAGCTAATATACTAGAAGCAAGTCCTAATACTAGGGTGATCGTTTTTACTAACTCTGAGGATGACGATAGGATAGATAAAGCATTTGATCTCGGAGCGACGAGGTATTTGCTTAAAGTTATGCTCGCGCCAAAAGAGTTTTCGCGGATATTACATGGAGAATTGAACGGTAAATAATAGCTTGGAATTTAAGGTGTGATTTTGTTATCATATAAATTCTTTCCAGTCTTCAATGTTGGTCAATTCAATGAGCTTCTTCATATTTAGGGAATAGCTAAATGATCCAGTATGAATGATACCTTCTTGTTTCAATTTTTTTAATTCGACAGCAACTGTCTCACGAGTAATTCCTATCAAATTAGAAATATCAGTTTGGGTAATTCGGACATTCAGTCTCCACCAACCATCTTTATCTTCCTCACCGTACCTCTGGAGTAAGTACCTAAGGATATAGATAATCTTTTCTCTGACTCTGGATTGGCCAAGTGCTTCTATGCTTATGAGTGAACCAATATATCCCAAAGCCAATCGTTCAAAAAGTATATCTTTTACTTGGGTATTATGCTCAAGTTCACTTCGGAGTTGTTTCATTGGTATATTTAGACATTTTATTGATGTGGCGGCTTCGTAGAAATACTGGCATCCTTTATCTTTGCCGTATATACATTCTGGTGGAAATATATCACCTTCATCCATTAGTGCAACTGTTCTTGCTGTTTCGTTTGCATTGAATGTTGTTGCTTTAACTGATCCATTTAAAAGCAATAAAGCATTTCGCGGAATTTCATTTTGAAAATATATTAGCTGACCACGTTTGAATTCGCTTGTAGTACAGCTATTAAAGATTTATGTGAGAATTTGTAATGGTTCGTTCACGGCTATATTCTAATTCAGAAGATTCGAATTTTGGTTTTTAAAAATTATTAAACATATGATTGATTCAAGTCAAATAAATTTGGTGTACTGCTATCTCCTATTAATTAGTTTTATCTTTCAATTCTTATCGCTGTTCCAATTGATGTTGGAGTCTGTTTTTGTATTGTTGCTTGAGTATCTATCTTGACTGAATTTGATTTTGTTCTTGTGGGACTATTTAAAGCAAACGCACTTGTTGTAAAAATTGTAATTGTTAAAAGAATGAAGATTATTGATATAGAGATGGATTTTTTTAGATCAATAATAAAATATTTGGAAGTAGTTATATTTCTCTCTTTATATATTTGATTAATCATTTCTACTCCTTATTTCTTTATAAATCATCGGATAAGACATAAGGAATCTTTAGTGAAATTGTAAGATATCTTACAAATAGTTCATATGACCTATATATATAGTCATATTTCGTCTAGTTCGCAGAAAGCCGTAGTTATTATATTTGTATAGAAAATTCCGGGGGGATGACGATAAATATCTACAGTTTGAAATAGGAACATTCAGCATCTAGAGCCTCAAGTCCAGATCTAATCAAACCTTTCATCAAATCGCTTTGATCGTAAGAAATCTTTTTGTGGCGCAAAGTCATTTTTGAAACTACATACCGAAGCTTATATATATGTAGCTTATCTAAATAGCCATAAGGTAATTCTCTCACATCTTTATATCCATCGATTAGCATGCTTAATCTATTCTGTGGAAAAAATAGCGACCAGCAAGCAATATCTGCAATAGGATCGCCTCCGTGACATTCATCCCAATCTATTGCATAACAATTATTCTTATCATCAAGCATGATATTCCAATCAGCAAGATCATTATGAATAAGTACTGGTTGTTCGCAATCGATTAGGTCACTAGATTCAAGTAATTGCGAAATATTATTTGCCTGTTTCTGGTCTATATATTGCCCCTCAACGATAGTTTTTAAATTACTATCCAATCCAGCCAAGCAATGGTCTCTGTATGAATCATGTATTCCTATCAAAACATTTCTTTCTCCAGCTATTTTATTGTCGAAGAAACCGTAGCCATCAACGTTTATAGAGTGTATATTCGCCATAAGTGACCCTGCCGCATTAACAAGCATTTTTTCATCGTCTGGATTTTTTGCAATATGAAATTTCATATTGTCGCCAGGTATCATTTCGAATAGTATGAAATCCAAATTGTCTTGAACGCTATTACTATTACTATATTGAACAATGACTGGTTTAGCACATCGAATTTTATTATTTAGCACAAGATTAGCTGCTGTAACCTCAACATTGAAATAACCATTTTGTAGGAATTTAGGGTGGAATCTACCAATAACATTTATATTATTACTCAATTTAAATTTTCTATTTAAATTTACACTACCAATATCCAAACTTTCACTACCACTGATACTTACAGCCTTTATCTCTTTCAGCTGTTCGTTTTGATATAGAGCTCTATTTAGAATTTCGATAAGTTGATCATCGGATATAGTCTTGTATCGATCTCCGAATAATATACTTGTTTCTTGCATTGTTAAAGGTTTATCGGTTTGCCAATAAAACATGTTTGAGCGGTCAAGAGTCTTCTTGTTTATTTCCAACAATCTTTCATCTGTGATATCGTTCATATTGATTTCCCTTGATTAAAAATATAGATACAAGATGGTTTAGTGGCTTAAATAGAGAAAGCTAAGTCAACAATGATGTATTAGCGAATATGAAAAGCACCGTCTGCCGCAATAAGGTCATCTTCATCTAGCTGCCAAAGTTGCAAAGCTGCTTCAGCACCGTGGGCACCTTCACGGCTCGGCAAGTTAGAAAGACCTAACAGCTCACGTGCACGCTTTGGCAAAGTGCGAGCCAATTCAGGCGAGATAGCTAAAGGAACAGCTTCCTCGGGAGTTAGCCAACCAACTAAATAAGACAAATATAATGCTTTTCTCCAACGGTCATGAGTTTTATTTTGACCACCAGAATGAATCAAGCTACCAGTATAAACAAGGGCATCTCCGGGTTCCATAACTGCTTGAACAATCTCGGAATCTTTGGCTTCTCGACCCTTTGGCCATAAATGTGAACCAGGGACAACACGAGTTGCGCCAACTTCGGCATCATAATCGCCAATTGCTATCAGGCAAGCGAGTTGTAAATCTATATCTTCTAGTCGTGCGGCAAATGGCCAATTTAAATCATCGCGATGTAATTCTTGTACAGCTTGATCTGGCCCCAAATATATGAGCTCGCTTTGAGATAACCAATAATCGCCACAATGAGGATGAAGAATAGCATCTGCAATAGACAATAAAACGGGATTAAGCAACATTTCATTTACCCAAGTTTTTGAGCGACGCGCCATTGACTGCATTCTTATAGTGTCATTGCCATAAAAAGTATCATCATGCCCGCTTAAAAAACCTGGTTCACGATGATCAACAGAATCTTGGAGCTCGTCAGCAAAAGAAGTCGCATGGCTAGGTGCAATTAAATTTGTCAAAATTAGTCCGCCGTCACGTTTAATAACGCTAACTATTTCTTCAGAATCGCTATCTGCGGGTAATCTTGTTAAAGCAGCTTGTGTTGTGAAGTTCTGTGTCATAAATATTCCCTAATCTTTTCTAGTAATGCGGGAAATTCTTCAAATCCGGCATCCGTATTTAAATGACCGCCATTTTCAATCGGCATCAATTCAATATCAATTTTGTTAGCGATCTCTTCGCCCATCCACAATGGCACATACGGATCGTCAATTCCGTGAAATGAATACCCTATTTCAAAGCTATTGACTATTTTATCCCAATCAAAACCAAAATGCGTAAAAGAGTGATTAACTGTATCGAATTCGCTAATCCCAAGATCGTTTATAAAACCACTAACCAACAAGATACCCTTGAGCTTTATATCAGATTCACTAAGTAAAGCCAGAATAAATGCTGAGGCAATAGAATGGCCCACCAAAATCATGTCTTCTCTTAATGGGCCTACTTCTTCAAAAAAGGTAAGTTTCCAGTTCTCAAAATTTTGTTCACTGTTAATAGGGAATTGAGGAACAACAACATTGCAATTATCGGCCGATAATTGCTTTACTGCATAAGGAATCCAGTTCTCGTCGATATTACCAAATGAACCGTGGACTATAACAACTGTTGTCTTAGACATATATATTCATATTAGGCGATTCGAATTTAAGTAATTACAATAAAGAGCGCTATACTTGAACACTCAACATGCGGTCGTAGCTCAGTTGGATAGAGCGCCTGCCTACGGAGCAGGAGGTCGGGAGTTCGAATCTCTTCGACCGCACAAGTTGGTTGAAGAGATTCGAACCATAGTTCACTGTGAATCTTTGTTCGCGTGGCGAACTCTTCGACCGTACAAGTTGGTTGAAGAGATTCGAACCATAGTTCACTGTGAATCTTTGTTCGCGTG